>AUXO010252721.1_pt1 | contig 11147 bp, 9 predicted proteins | sample 768731 | NCBI WGS metagenome assembly AUXO01 (sample SAMN02715735, study PRJNA202380) | gut metagenome | biome: sheep rumen | host: Ovis aries | place: New Zealand: Palmerston North | reverse complement strand
GGTTTTAGCCTTTAGTAAAAATTCGGTATAAAAAAATGTTTTGAGTTGACTATTTCCCAATCTTTTTGTATAATGCTATGTGGCATATTATGCTTATTTTTAATAATTTAGGGGCACTTAATAAGCGCTTCGGAAATGGATATTAATGGCAAATATTGGTGTTGATATGACTGCAAATCAGCAGAAAAATATTTTTGGCGCTGGCGATGCTTACGCAAAAATCCTGGAGAGATCTCTTGGAGTTGAAATTGTAGTGCGTGACGGCAGCGTTATTGTTATGGGTGAAGAAACAAGAGCTAATCTTTGCAAAAAAATCATTGAGCAGCTTAAGGACCTTGCAGACAGAGGAAATACCATTACTGAGCAGAATGTAGACTATGCTATAGCCTTAGCTCTAGATGGAAGCAATGTTTCCATGGCAGAGCTCGATAAGGATATCATCTGTCATACGCTGCAGGGAAAGCCTATTAAGGCAAAGACTGTAGGTCAGAAGGAATATGTAGAAAAAATCAGAAATAAGATGATTACCTTTGGAATCGGTCCGGCAGGTACTGGTAAGACCTACCTTGCAATGGCCATGGCAATAAGAGCCTTTAAGAATGATGAAGTTAATAGAATTATTCTTACGAGACCTGCCATTGAAGCTGGTGAAAAGCTCGGCTTCCTTCCAGGAGACCTTCAGAGCAAGATAGATCCTTATCTTAGACCTTTATATGATGCTCTTTATACTATAATGGGTCCTGATTCATTTCAGGCGAATATGGAAAAGGGGCTTATTGAGGTTGCGCCTCTTGCCTATATGAGAGGCAGAACTCTTGATAATGCTTATATCATCCTAGATGAGGCTCAAAATACCACGCCTTCGCAGATGAAGATGTTTCTTACAAGAATTGGTTTTGGTTCAAAGGTAATTGTTACTGGTGACCAGACGCAGAAGGACCTTCCTGAGGGTCAGGTTTCAGGCCTTGATACTGCAATAAGGATTCTTTCAAATATCGATGATATAGGTTTTGCTTATCTATCGAGCAAAGACGTAGTAAGGCATCCATTAGTTGCTAAGATCGTTAAGGCTTACGAAGAGTATGAAGAGGCTCAGAAGGCAAAGGAAAAGGCAGGATATAAGAATGGTTCTCCAAAATCTGATGGTAATTACCGCGCAAATGGCAATAATTATCATGGAAGCGGAGGCAATGATCATAGAAGAAAAAAGAATAATAATGAATAAGAAATGGAGGCTGTATGGCTAAGGTACAGGTTTCAATCGAAAATGAATATAAGGATACCTTTAATGAAGAGCCTTTTTCTTTTGAGATGAAGGAGCTTATCGAAAAGGTAGTAGAGGCTGCGTGTGATTTTGAAAAATGTCCTTATGATTCAGAGGTGAATGTGCTTATTACCGATGAGGAAGCAGTTCATGAGCTTAACATGCAGTACAGACAGATCGATAGTACAACTGATGTGCTATCATTTCCGGCAATATACTTCGATTCACCGGCTGATTTTTCAATTATTGCTGATGAAGAGGAGGAAATGGGAAATTCTGAATATTTTGATCCTGATACAGGCTGCCTTATGCTTGGTGATATTGTTATAAATGTCATGAGAGTAAGAAGTCAGGCAAAGGAATATGGACATTCAGAAAAAAGAGAGCTGGGTTTTCTTATAGCTCATAGCATGCTTCATCTTTTTGGTTATGACCACATTGATGAAGAAGAACGTGCTGAAATGGAAAAAAGACAGGATGCTATATTAAATAACATCGGCCTTACTAGAGATGCAGAATAATTCTGCAAAAAAGAATTAATAAAAAAGACAGGGAGCAGATGTTTTCATGTGTACAGTTAAATCAAATAATAAAAGGGTGTTATTAGTTTTACCATTAATAGTTTTAATAGTTTTATGTTTAGTGGGCTGTGGCAAGAAAAAGGAGGTTACTACAACTTCATCAACACAGACAGATGCATCAACAACTACAGGAACCTCAACAACTACTCAGACAACCACACAAACAACTACAACAACTACCACTGCTACTACAACTACTACAGCAGATGTTTCTCACGAGGGCGAAGTAAGAAGCGCTCTTACAGGTGAGTGGATTTCAGAAGAATTAGCAAATAAAAGACCTATGGCTTTTATGTTCAATAACATAAAGTTCGCAAATCCTCAGAGCGGCGTAGGTTCTTCAGATATTCTCTATGAGATACTTGCAGAGGGCGGCATTACAAGACTTATGGGCATCATCACTACCTTTGAGAAGGAATCAGAGGGAAGAATCGGTTCAGCAAGAAGTGCTAGACATTATTTCGCAAGTATTGCTGATGAATATGATGCAATTTTTATTCATTTTGGCGAGACAACCTATGCAACAAAGAAGTTTACAGCAATCGGCTTAAATCACCTTTCAGGAATGTACGGTGCAGGTGGTTCTGCATTTTACAGAGATAAAAATATAAAGGCACCTCATAACGCTTTTGCAACACTTAGCGGTCTTGAGGATTCTATCGCTAAGAGCGGTTTTAGAACTACAATTAAGGAAAATTATACTCCTCATTTTGATTTTTACGAGGAAGAAACAAAGCTTTCTGATGTTTATAAGGAAAGCGCTAAGGCGGCTAAATATACTAAGATGGGATTTTCGGATTCACATTTCCCGTATTTTGAATATGACGAGACCACTAAGACCTACAAGCGTTTCCAGATGGGCGGTCCTCATATCGATTACAACACAAAGAAGCAGCTTGAATTTACTAATGTAATTATCGAGCTCGTAAAGGAACGCAATAAGGATAAGAATGGTTATCAGACCATCGACTTTGAAGAGGCAACCGGTGAGGGCTATCTTCTTAGCGGTGGTGAATGTATCAATATTACCTGGAAAAAGTCAGAAAGTGCAAAGACAATGCAGTTCTTTGATGAAAAGGGCGAGCTTTTAAAGCTTAATACAGGAAAGACCTTTATTGCAGTATATCCTACAAGCAGAACTAAGTATCTTACAATCAGTGAGAGCATTCCAGAGTAATTGCGGAAAATTTTTTTAAGGTTAGGGGAATCACAATTAATGAGCAATCAGAAGAAAGATAGCAGGTTCTTGATCCAAGGATCGATACTTGCGATAGCTTCTATAGTTTCAAGGTTTATTGGAATGCTATATAAGATCCCAATGACCAATATGATAGGCGATAAGGGAATGGGCTATTATAGCTCGGCATACGAGCTTTATAACATAGCACTTCTCATATCCTCCTATAGCATACCAGTTGGCGTATCTAAGCTTGTTTCTGCAAGGCTTTCAAAGGATGAGGCTAAAAATGCACATAATGTATTCAGGCGTTCCTTTTTCATTGCTTTTGTAGTTGGAATCATAGCCAGCCTTTTTGTATTTTTCTTTAGTACGGTATGGGGAAAAATAACTGGTGATATGGAGGTTGCAAGACCTGTTAAGGTGCTTGCGCCGACCATTTTTGTATTTGCAATAATGGGTGTATTCCGTGGTTATTTCCAGGGAATGAGAACTATGGTACCGACAGCTGTTTCTCAGCTTGTTGAGCAGGTAATAAATGCTTTTGTCAGCGTTTTTGCATCTTACCTTCTTATGAGAGAGCATAATGCAGCAGCTACTCCTGAAAGCTGGGGAGCTGCAGGTGGAACGCTCGGCTCACTTAGCGGTGCTATTGCCGGCTTTGTTATTCTTATCATAATTTACATGATGAATAGAAAGGCCATACATAAAAGGCTGCGCGAGGATAGAAGCAGGAAAAGCGAAGATTTTATGTCTTTTCTTGGTGTATTTTGCATAACAGTCATTCCGGTAATATTAAGTCAGACTGTTTATCAGGCTTCTGGTATTGTAGATAATACAATTTATGCGAGATTTATGGATAAAATTGGCGAGTCCTCAAAGACCTATTTTAACTGGGGTATTTATTCAAATAAATATAGGCAGCTTACCAATCTTCCTGTTGCCATTGCTACAGCACTTGGTACTTCAATAGTTCCAGAACTTTCAGCAGTGCATGCAGCGAAGAATTATCAGTCTGAAAAGGATAAGATTGCAGCAGGCATAAAGTTTAATATGATAATTGCTATTCCTTGTGCAATAGGAATGTGTGTGCTTGCTAAGCCTATTATTCAGCTTCTTTACCCTGGAACTGAAATTGAGTTAAGTTCCAAGGCTCTTATGCTTGGAAGCATGGCCATTGTTTTCTTTGCTTATTCAACGATTACTAATGGTATTCTTCAGGGAATTGATAGAATGTTCGTTCCGGTTCATAATGCGTTTGTATCGCTTGTTCTTCATGTCATTATACTTTTACTTCTTTTAAATGTATTTGATCTTGGTGTAAGCGGACTTGTAATAGGTAATATCACCTATGCACTTACTGTATGTATCATGAATGCTTACTATGTAAGAAAGCATGCACATTATAGACAGGAATTTCTTACTACTTTCCTGGTTCCGCTTGGCAGTGCCTGCGGAATGGGAATTGTGACTTATCTGGTTTATTCTGGAGTCATAAATATTCTTGGTTTTAGAACTATCACTAATATTATAGCGGTTCTTCTTTCGGTAATGATTTCGGTAGTTGTTTATTTATTGCTCATAGTATTTCTTGGCGGTGTAAATGAAAATGAGCTAAAGGCATTCCCTGGAGGAAGAAAGGTAGCGGTAATATTTAAAAGAATTCGATTATTAAAGAACTAAAGGTAGTGGTAATATTTAAAAGAATTCGATTATTAAAGAACTAAAGGTTGATATGGAGATAAAGACAGATATTTGCGTAATTGGAGCAGGGCCGGCAGGAATTGCTGCTGCCATTGCAGCTAGTACCGAAAAAATCGGCACATTTGAAGAAGGTAATAAGAGGCGCGAAGTATTGCTGGTTGATTCTAATGCTGAGATCGGTAAGAAGCTTTTAATGACAGGAAATGGAAGGTGCAATTTTGCGCATGATGGCCTGGAAGAGGATGCTTATAGAGGAAGCTTTAAGGATGTAGCGGATTTACTTTATGAGAGAATGGGTAGTGATTTTGTCCTTGATTTTATGAGAAACATTGGCGTTTTTTCAAGGAACATAAAGGGGTATTATTATCCTGCCTCTAATCAGGCGGTATCTGTTGTAAGAGCACTTGACTATGCTGTTTTTAAGCAAGGGATAAAGACTCTTTTAAATAGCAAGGTAATTAAGGCAAAAAAAGATGAGGCAGGTGAGTTTATAATTACAGTACTCACCTCATCTAATAATAAAAAGAATAAAAAAATGATATCAGAAGAAGCGGTAATAAAGGCTAAAAGAGTGATTTTTGCCTGCGGCGGCAAAGCTGCTGCAAATTCCGGCTCTGATGGAAGCATTAATTCCGTAATACTTGGGTTATCTGAGGGCATTAAATTTAATAAGCAGCTTCCTGCTTTATGCGGACTCATTCTAGATGAAGCTAATAGTGATTTGATAAAGGGAGCAAGAGCTTTTGCCAGAGTAAGTTTATTTGGAATTAAGAGAGATGCAGAAAAGGAGCTTTTAAGCTCTGATAGCGGTGAAATTGTTTTTACAGAAAATGTAATATCTGGTGAGAGGAAGTGCTCTGTCTCAGGGCTTCCTGTAATGTCAGTTTCAAGATTTGCTTCTGAGGCTCTATTTAATGCCTTGAAAAAAGAAGAAGGCAAGCCTTTTTATAAAGAGCTTGAACTTAAAGTCGACTTTGCTGAGGACTTAAGTGAAAAGGATATTTTGATACATCTCCTTACACACGTTGGAGATAAGTTAAGTATTGCTCTTTGCGGCATTGTGAATGATAAGATTGCTGAGCTTATCGAGCTTAAAGGGGGTATTAAAGGAAAAATCAATGAGGAAAATGCAGTTATCGCAGCCTCGTTAATTAAAAATATGACCTTTAAGGTTATTAATACGAGAGGCTATGAGGATTCTCAGGTTACAACCGGAGGAATTGATCTATCTGAAACAGACACTGATAGCTTTGAATTAAAGAAAATAAAGGGAGCTTATGCTGCAGGTGAGCTTTTAGATCTAGATGGAAAATGCGGAGGTTATAATATAACCTTTGCTTTAGAGAGCGGTTTTATAGCTGGCTCGGCTGCAGAAGCTAGTCTACATGATAATTAATCTTAAATGCCAGGCTTAAAGTTTTGATGGATTATGATAAATAAGGTTTAGAGATTTTGGAAATTGAGATAGTAAATAAAGGATTTTTATGTTAAGAATTGATGGATTGAAATTAAAGCCGTCATTTGCGGTTACTGCTGCAGATGAAAAAATGAAGCTAAAGGTTAGAGTAATGAAGCTTATGAATATTGAAAGTAAAAAGGAGCTGACTTCATTTTCAATATTAAAAAAGTCTATTGATGCTAGAAACCAGCATGGCAGCGGTGTTAAGATAATTTACTCCGTTGTTTTTGAAGCTAGGAGTGAAAATAAGCTTTTAAGAGAAAGTACAGATCAAAGAAGTAATCTGTTCTATGCTCTCAAAAAGGATAAGCTTACTTTAAATAAATACGAGGAAAAAATCAGCGAGACTGAAAAGCTGGTAAATTCACCGGAGGTTAAGTTCGGCGCCGTAAAGTATTTTGCGAAGGCAGGGGAGAGACCTATTGTCTGCGGAAGCGGTCCGGCAGGGCTATTCTGCGCTTATTATCTTGCTAGAGCCGGCCTTAAGCCTGTTGTAATAGAGAGAGGAAAAGATGTAGAAGGAAGAAGAAAGAGCGTAGATGAATTCTTTGCTACCGGAAAGCTTGATCCTAATACAAATATTCAGTTCGGTGAGGGCGGTGCAGGTACCTTCTCAGATGGAAAGCTAAATACCACGACAAAGGATCCGACAGGAAGGGTCAGAGAGGTTCTTAAGATATTTCAAAGCCACGGCGCTCCGGAGGATATTCTTTATCTATCAAAGCCGCATATCGGGACTGATATGCTGCCGGGCGTAATTAAAAATATCCGTGAGGATATAATAAAAATGGGCGGAGAGTTCATGTTTGAAACTACTCTCATTTCATTAGCCACAGTTAAAGATGAAAAAGGCGCTGAAAAGCTGGATTATATTGTAGTAAGAGATAATGAAGGAGAAGAGGATGAAATTCCTTGTTCTCTTTTAGTGCTTGCAACAGGTCATAGCAGCAGAGATACATATGAAATGCTAAGTAAGACAAATATCAGCATGCAGCAGAAGGCCTTTGCCATAGGCGTGAGAGCTGAGCATTTACAGAGCATGATAAATGAAAATCAGTATAATGGTCATCCTGAATTCTTACCGCCGGCAGATTATAAGCTTACTTACAATACTGTAAAAGACGGCGTTACAAGAGGCGTTTATTCCTTCTGTATGTGCCCGGGAGGCTATGTTGTTAATGCATCTTCAGAGCCGGGACACCTTACGGTAAATGGAATGAGTGATTATAAAAGAGATGGAAGGAATGCAAATAGCGCAGTTGTTGTTACAATAAGGCCTGAGGATTATAATAAGGGCGATAATGAAAATGTGCTAGCTGGTGTAGAATTCCAAAGAAGTCTTGAAAAGAGTGCTTACGATGCTCTTTCTGGAAAAATTCCGGTTCAACTCTACGGAGATTTTAAGAAAAACGTAGTAAGTAAGGAATATGGAAAGGTAAAGCCGGCTCATAACGGAGAAAGCGGTTTTTACGATCTAAATAAGCTTCTTCCTGCCTGGATATGCGAGCTTTTAAAGGAAGGAATAGATAGCTTTGATAGTAAGATTAAAGGTTATGCTTCTTATGATGCTCTGCTATCAGGCATCGAGATGAGAACCTCATCACCTGTCAGAATAAATAGAAATGATGACATGCAGGCAAATATCCTTGGAATTTTCCCTGCCGGTGAAGGCGCAGGCTATGCAGGCGGAATTACCAGCAGTGCAGTTGACGGAATGAAGGTCGCAGAGGCTGTTATAAAAAAATTGCTTTTGTAATATTTTAGAGAATTGATAATAGAAAAGAGAAAAGAAAAAATGAATGCGTTTGAAGCTTTAAAGAAAAAAGATAGAATAGTTGTTAAAATCGGTTCCTCATCACTTATGCATGAAGAGACCGGTGATGTAAATTTTGAAAAAGAATGCAAATAGCGCAGTTGTTGTTACAATAAGGCCTGAGGATTATAATAAGGGCGATAATGAAAATGTGCTAGCTGGTGTAGAATTCCAAAGAAGTCTTGAAAAGAGTGCTTACGATGCTCTTTCTGGAAAAATTCCGGTTCAGCTCTACGGAGATTTTAAGAAAAACGTAGTAAGTAAGGAATATGGAAAGGTAAAGCCGGCTCATAACGGAGAAAGCGGTTTTTACGATCTAAATAAGCTTCTTCCTGCCTGGATATGCGAGCTTTTAAAGGAAGGAATAGATAGCTTTGATAGTAAGATTAAAGGTTATGCTTCTTATGATGCTCTGCTATCAGGCATCGAGATGAGAACCTCATCACCTGTCAGAATAAATAGAAATGATGACATGCAGGCAAATATCCTTGGAATTTTCCCTGCCGGTGAGGGCGCAGGCTATGCAGGCGGAATTACCAGCAGTGCAGTTGACGGAATGAAGGTCGCAGAGGCTGTTATTAAAAAATTGCTTTTGTAATATTTTAGAGAATTGATAATAGAAAAGAGAAAAGAAAAAATGAATGCGTTTGAAGCTTTAAAGAAAAAAGATAGAATAGTTGTTAAAATCGGTTCCTCATCACTTATGCATGAAGAGACCGGTGATGTAAATTTTGAAAAGATGGAAAAGCTTGTAAGAAACCTTACAGACCTCAAAAATAGAGGCAAAAATGTAATATTAGTTTCTTCAGGTGCCATGGCTGCCGGAAGAAAGGCTCTTAATCTTTCGAGGCATGACGTAAAGACGAAGGCCATGAAGCAGGCAACTGCTGCCGTAGGACAGGCAAGGCTTATGATGTTTTATCAAAAGCTCTTTGCAGAATATAATCAGGTTGCAGCACAGGTGCTTTTAACTAAGTTCACCTTCACTAATCCGGAATCTTTAGTTAATGCGACCAATACCTTTGATGAGCTCTTAAAGCTTGGAGTTATTCCTATAGTAAATGAAAATGACACCATAGCTACAGATGAAATCGATTTCGGTGATAATGATACTTTATCTGCTGAAATCGCAAAGCTTACAGATTCAGATCTTCTTATTCTGTTATCAGACATTGATGGTCTCTACAATAAGGATCCTCATAAGAATGAAGATGCTGAGCTTATCCGCGTGGTTGAGGCAGTCGATGAAAAAATTGATGCAATGGCAGGCGGAGCTGGAAGTGATTTTGGAACAGGCGGCATGACAACAAAGCTTAATGCAGCAAGAATTGCAACTGGTGCTGGCTGTGATATGGTTATAGCTAATGCTAGTGACGTTGGAGTTATTCTACGCCTTGCAGATGGAAATGAGGAAGGAACTCTTTTCCTTGCTCATAAGGAATATAGAGACTAATTAAATGGATTAAACATAAGGATCTATTAAAGTTAAACATTAAGCTTTTACAGCTGCAAAGAAAGCGGCGAGTTGGAGCTTAAAGTAATTCAGAATATAGGTAAAAAAGATGGATGATTTGAATAATGTTACCTTTAAGCTTGAAAAGTTCGAAGGCCCTATGGATCTGCTTCTTCATCTTATTGATAAGGAAAAGATCTCAATCTATGACATTCCTGTTGCCCAGCTGACAGAGCAGTACATGAATTATCTGCACAGCATGGAGGAAATGGACATGGAAATCACGAGTGAATTTCTCGTGATGGCAGCCTATCTTATCAAGCTTAAATCAAGAATGCTTCTTCCTAAGCAAAAGGATGAACAGGGCGATGAAATCGACCCTAGAGCCGAGCTTGTTGAGCGTCTTATTGAATATAAGATGTGTAAGTATGTTTCAGAAGAATTAAGAGAGAAGCATGATGAAGCAAGTCTTGTTTTATTTAAGGGCAGCACACTTCCACCTGAGGTAGAAAATTATGAAGAAAAGGTGGATGTAAGTAAGCTGCTTGAAGGACTTACGCTTCCAAAGCTTCATGATGTATTTATATCGCTAATGAAGCGTACAGAGGAGAGAATTGACCCTGTACGTAGTAAGTTCGGTGAAATCAAAAAGGAAGAGATCAATCTTTCTGATAAAATGATCGAGCTTCAGAAATTTGCACTCACAAAGAGGAAATTTTCTTTTGTAGAGTATGTAAGTAAGCATCCGACAAAGCTTAACATCATTGTGTCCTTTTTAGGAGTACTGGAGCTGATGAAGATGGGACGAATGAAGGTAGTGCAAAAGGACGTTTTTGATGACTTTGACATTGAATTCCTTGCAGATGACATTGTCATGGCAGATAATACGGTAGTAGATGCTTAAAAAGAAATTGAAGGGAAATTTGAATAAATGAATGCAGAGGAATTAAAGCCGGTAGTAGAGGCGATGCTATTTACATTAGGCGGTGCAGTTGAAGCTGAAAGAATGGCGACTGCTACTGAATCTAAAAAGGAAGATGTCATTGCTGCCGCAGAGGCTTTAAAGCAGGAATATAAGGAAAGTAATAGAGGAATTCAGATAATCGAGCTAGACGGCTCTTATCAGATGTGTACCAATGAAAACGCTTATAGATTTCTTGTAAAGCTAGCTCATGTACCAAAGAGATATGTATTAAGTAATGCACTTCTTGAGGTTCTCTCGATAGTTGCCTACAAGCAGCCTGTTACCCGTTCTGAAATAACAAGGATCCGAGGCGTTAATAGTGATAATGCCATCAATAAGCTCCAGGAATATGAGTTAATTGACGAAGCAGGAAGACTAGAGGCACCGGGACGCCCTGTACTTTTTGGAACCACAGAGAACTTTCTTAGAAATTTTGGAATAAAATCTTTATCAGACCTTCCTGTTATTGATGAGAGAAAAAATGAATCAATAAAGGCAGAGGCTGAAAAAGAGGCAAGAGAGACCATGGGAGAAGACGTAACTGATAATAATAAGAGGCGTCCTTCAAGTGCCGCTGAAGGCTCTGCTTCTGGAGAAACTGAAGGCTACCCGGGCGGCTTTGATGATGGCGAAGAAGGCACAGGAGCAGGTAGTACTTCAGGTGAAAATAACACCTCTGGCGCAGCATCTAGCGAAGATGATGATGAAATCATAAATGTTGAAGTATAATTT
>AUXO017039753.1_pt1 | contig 11148 bp, 7 predicted proteins | sample 768731 | NCBI WGS metagenome assembly AUXO01 (sample SAMN02715735, study PRJNA202380) | gut metagenome | biome: sheep rumen | host: Ovis aries | place: New Zealand: Palmerston North | reverse complement strand
TCCTGGGAGCGCTTCGTGCAGAAGCTTTCAGGGCTTCCTTATAATACCCGCGACCAGCGCCGCCTGGTGCGCTTTTTTATGTCTAATGCATGTGAGGCGGAGCCTGATAAGCAGGGGCGGGTTCTGATCCCGCAGAAGCTGAGGGAACACGCTCACATTGAAAAGAATGTTGTGCTGATGGGAGTCGGGGCGAGAATCGAGGTTTGGGATCCCGACACATTCGACTCGGACGGCCTCGGTGAGGATATCAACGAAATAGCGGAAGAGATGCTGGGAAACGGCTTCATCATCTGAGGAGACCTGACCCGGCAGGCAGTTTCTGACTTCAGGAGAGATACTTTGGAATTCAAACATGAATCAGTGCTTCTGCAGGAGGTGCTGGAAGGACTTTGTATAAAGCCGGATGGGATCTATATCGACGGCACTCTGGGAGGAGGCGGGCATTCCAGCGAGATCGCGGCCAGACTCACAGAAGGAGGCAGGCTGATCGGTATTGATCAGGATGAGGATGCACTGGCTGCTGCGAGACAACGTCTGGAGCCCTTTTCAGAGAGGGTGACCTTTGTTCACGACAATTACGAAAATATGGAAGCAGATTTGAGGAGACTTGCCGATGAGGAAACAGAAGGCGGCAGCTCCGCCCTTTTGTTTCCTGCAGGTCCGGAGGGATGTGTAGACGGCATTCTGCTGGATCTGGGCGTGTCTTCCTATCAGCTGGACAATCCGGAGAGAGGCTTTTCCTACAGAACAGATTCGCCGCTGGATATGAGGATGGACCGGGGTTCGGAACTGAGCGCGCGGGTAATCCTCAATGAATATCCGGTTCAGGAGCTCACACGGATCCTGCGGGATTACGGCGAGGAAAAATGCGCCTCCAGGATCGCGTCCAATATAGTCAGGGCCAGGGAGGAGGCTCCTCTGGAGACAACCGGCCAGCTTGTGGAGATTATTGAGAAATCTATTCCTAAAAAGATGCGCGAGCGCGGAGGAAATCCCTGCAAGAGAACCTTCCAGGCGATCCGCATAGCATGCAACAGAGAACTGGAGGTGCTGGAAGATTCTCTGGACACCATGATCGACCTGCTCAAACCCGGTGGAAGGCTCTGTATCATCACATTCCATTCTCTCGAGGACCGCATAGTCAAAAATGCTTTCCGCAGAAACGAAAAACCCTGTATATGTCCTCCCGAATTTCCCGTGTGTGTATGCGGCAGGGTATCGAAGGGAAGAGTTGTGACCCGCAAACCGGTCCTGCCCGGTAAAGAAGAGCTTGAGAGGAACCGCCGGTCCGCCAGTGCCAAGCTGAGGATTTTTGAACGGACCTGATGAAAGGAAAAGATCTGTATTAGGGGGGCGGGAAAACCTGAAACGATCTGATACCGGTAATAAATGAAAGAGAAAAAAGAAAAAAGGAAAAGAGCCGCGGACATTGATCTGCCGCCATTTATGAGGTGAAAAATGGTCAGAGGTCTGAATTCAGCCGGGAAGACGGCTCCCGGAAGAGAAAAGTATACAGAAAGAAACATGCGTTCAGCAGCAGGAACGGATACAGACGGGGAGAACCCGGAAGGCAGCAGGGCAAATCCCCCTCTGCGGCCTTCGGGCATGAGTTTCCGCCGGGTACTCGTTCTGATCCTGCTGGTGGCGGCTGTGACAACAGTGCTGATTTTTTATATTAAACTGCAGTCGGACGTCACGAAAACTTCGCGGGAGGTCGCAGACCTCGAACAGCAGCTGACGGAGTTGAAATCCCAGAACGATGCTGCATACAACGAAATCAATGACAGCATCAGCCTTGAAGAAGTCCGTGAGAAGGCTATCAATGAACTGGGCATGAAATCCGCGGACCGGGATCAGGTTGTGATCTATTCCGGCGAGGAGAAAGACTCGGTCAATCAGGTGGGGGATCCGGACGACGACTGACGGAGCCGCAAGGGCGCACCGTGCTGCCCTGCATTGCTCTGTGCTCATGTGCGGGCTCCCGGAAAATGTACGCAAATGCCCGGGCGAACCGGCATTTGCAGCTGATTTCCCGCTGCTTAGTCATATATGTGGTTATGAGCATGACTCACAGACTCATGTGATAAAAGCTGCGCATTGCTTCGCTTTTTGGCGCTCCCGCAATGCTCCACACATTCGCACCCCGCCCCGGGGGAAAGGCGGATATTGCCAGCGTAAAGAAAAAGGAGTTGTAGTTTGATCAGGAAAGAAAATGGACGGAGGGGCGGCACAAGCCGGAGGGCAGGGCGGCCTGTCCGGAAAGTACCCAGGCGTTTTACGATCAGTATGCAGAAAAGACTGATTTTCATGTTTATGCTGATCGTCATCTCGTTTGTATTCCTGGGGTTCAGGCTTTTTATGATCCAGAGGGACAACGGGAGAATTTATACCAGACAGGTTCTGTCACAGCAGGGATATGACAATAAGACCCTTCCTTTCAGGAGGGGGACTATCACTGATTCCAAAGGAACAGTCCTGGCTGACAGTCAGCTTGTCTATAACGTGATCATCGATGCCAGTGAGATGCTGCAGGAACCCCAATATCTGGAGCCTTCTCTCGACGCCGTGGCGCGGCTGGGCATTGATAAGGAAGAAATCCGCCGACATGTGAAGAAGAATCCGGAGTCCAAGTACTTTATCGCGCTGAAAAATCTTCCCTATACCAAAAGACGCGAGTTTGACAAGGAAGTCAGTGAGGGCATAGCGGCTGAGGAAGCCGCACAGGAAGCTGCGATCCAACAAGCCCAAAAAGAAGGAAAGAGTGCCGAGGACGCGGAGCCCGTAGAGCTGGTATACAGCAATATTAAGGGGATCTGGTTTGAGGACAGCTATATCCGCACCTATCCAGGCGACACTCTTGCCTCCGATGTGATCGGATTTACGGTCGGCAATAACATTGGACAATTTGGTCTGGAAGAATACTACAATGACACGCTGAACGGCGTGAGCGGAAGGACCTATGGATATATTGATGAGACACTGAATATGGAACAGACCACGATCCAGCCCACGGACGGCAACAATCTGGTCCTGACCATGGACGCCAACCTGCAGAGAATCTGCGAGAAGTATCTGCAGGAGTTTAACGATGAATACAAAGACAAAAGACACAAGGGAAACGGAACAAATAACGCGGCCTGTATCATCATGGATGTAGATACGGGAGGGATCCTTGCCATGGCAAGCGAGCCGGGCTTCAGCCTCAAAAATCCCTACGATATAAAAGCTGTGGCGGGCATGCCCAAACTGGATGAGACCGATTCCCCCACAAGCAGCTATATGACGGAGGAAGACGCCAAAGCTCTCTCCGACTCGGACAGGTCCAGATATCTCCTGGCCCTGTGGAACAATTACTGCATCAGCTCGCATTATGAACCCGGATCGACAGCAAAGCCTTTCACGACGGCAGCGGGACTGGAAACTGGAAAACTGAAGAAAACGGACCGCTTCCAGTGTGACGGATATCTCATGGTCGCAGATGAACCCATCCGCTGCTCCCATCTGGAAGGCGACGGAAAAATAGATGTCGGAGAGGCGATCGAGAGATCCTGCAATGTCAGCCTGATGAAGGAGGCATTCAAGATCGGACCTGAAATCTTCTGTAAATATCAGAATGTTTTCAATTTCGGGCTCAAGACCAATGTGGACCTGGCGGGAGAGGCGAGAACAGACGGATATCTCTACGATGTCGACGACATGACTGAGATCAACCTGGCGACCAATTCCTTCGGACAGAACTTTGAAGTGACTATGATCCAGATGATTTCGGGATTCTGTTCACTGATCAATGACGGGAACTATTATCAGCCCCATATCGTCGACAGGATCACCAGCGCTGACGGATCCACCATACAGAAATTCGAGCCCAGGCTCTTGAAAAAGACAGTCTCCGCAGACACCAGCAGCCTGCTCAGGAAATATCTGATCCAGGCCATAGAAGGGGATCATGCGACCGGTACACTGGCACGGCCGGCGGGATACCGGATCGGAGGAAAGACCGGCACGGCAGAGACGCTGCCCAGAGATAACGGACAATACGTCGTCTCCTTCCTGGGATTTGCTCCTGCAGAGGACCCTCAGATCGCGATTTATGTAGTGCTGGACCGCATCAACAAAAAGAAACAGGACGAATCCAGCCACGCCTGCCGGATTGCCAGAAGCATCCTGACAGAGGCGCTTCCATATCTGAACATCTATATGACTGAGCCTCTCACAGATCAGGAGAAGCAGGAACTTGAAAAGCTGGGGCTCTACGATACTAACGAAATAGAGCCTGAGACTGACACGGGCGAATAAGTCCGGGAGGTAACAAAAACAATGCATTTGGATCTGGATTTAACAGAGACTATAATCCCCTTTCTGACGGCATTCGCGGTCAGCGCAGTATCCGGAAAATTCCTGATTCCCTTCCTCAGAAGACTGAAGGCGGGGCAGACGGAAAGAGATGACGGCCCTCAGAGCCACATCCAGAAGACCGGAACTCCCAACATGGGAGGAATCATGATCCTTCTGGGAGTCGTCGCAGGATGCATCCTTCCTTTCCGGGGGAGCAGACAGACTATTCCTGTCCTGATCCTGACACTGGGATTCGGACTGATCGGGTTTGCGGATGACTATATAAAAGTCACCAAAAAAAGTTCGGACGGCCTCCTCGCCTGGCAGAAGATGCTGCTCCAGATCGTGCTGGCTGTTATTTTTTCCATCTATGTGCAGAAAGTGCATTCCATCCCTCTGACCATGAAAATACCATTCATGCCGGGACATGTGATCGACCTTGGAATCCTTAATACGGCGGCACTGGTCTTCATAGCAGTGGCGACAGTGAACGGGACCAACTTCACGGACGGGGTGGACGGACTGGCCAGCTGCGTCACGGTCGCGGCGGCAGTCTTCTTTGTCATAGCTGCAGCAGCAGCCTCCTCGGGAGTCATCATTGCCGGAACATCCATGATCGGGGCCCTGCTTGGTTTTCTTCTGTACAACGCATATCCGGCAAAGGTCTTCATGGGAGATACAGGATCCCTGGCCCTGGGCGGCTTTGTGACGGGTATGGCTTATATGCTTCAGCTGCCCCTCTTTATTCCCATTGTTGGATTCATCTACTTCATAGAAGTGGTCTCAGTCATCATCCAGGTGACATGGTTCAAAAAGACCGGAGGAAAGCGCTTTTTCCGTATGGCGCCGATCCACCATCATTTTGAACTCGGAGGATGGTCGGAAGTGAGAGTCGTCGCTGTTTTTACGATCGTGACTGTGATCCTGGCAGCCGTGGCACTGCTCGGTCTTTAAATATAAGACCCGTTCGGTCTTAGTCTGACGGGCTGAACCAAACAGGACAAGAAGATACGGATAAGAAGATACGGATAAGAAGATAACATAAACAGCCAAGCCGGAAAATGCGGAAGCAGGAAGGGCTGAACCAAACAGGATAAGAAGATAACATAAACAGCCAAGCCGGGTAATGCGGGAATGCAGGACAGGCTGAACAAAACAAGAACTGGAGAAGGAAACAGCAATGGAGTTTGAAGGGAAAAAAGTCCTGGTAATAGGAACCGGCCTCAGCGGCATGGGAGCCGCGCAAATGCTGAGTATGCTGGGGGCGAGGGTCACAATCCTTGACAATAACGCAAAAGCGGAAGTGGAAAAAATCCGCGCCGGTTTTGAGAGGATACTGAAAAAAGAAGAAATCGACAAACTGAACATTATGGTTGGTCCGTCTTCAGAGGAAAAAGCTGCCTCAGAAAATATGACAGACGGAAAGCCGGGATTTGATCTGGTTGTTCCCAGCCCGGGTGTACCTTTGGACTCTCCGCTGGTGATGAAAATGAAGGATGCCGGGATTCCGGTAATTTCCGAGATAGAACTTGGATATCTGAATGAAAAGGGAAGAGTGATCGCTATCACCGGCACCAATGGCAAAACGACCACCACAACACTTGTGGGTGACATCATGAAAGCTTATGCGGAGCAATGGAAAGCCGGATCCTTAGACCAAAATCGCTTTCCTGCCTGCAGCAGGGCTATTGTGGTCGGAAATATTGGAAAATCCTATGCCGCAGCCTCGATGGACACTGCTTCTGATACGGTGACAGTAGGCGAGATCAGTTCTTTCCAGCTGGAAGCCATAGATACCTTCCATCCCGTGGTGAGCGCGATTCTGAATATCACTCCTGACCACCTGAACAGACATTACACAATGCAGAACTATTCCGCGATCAAAGAGCGTATCGCAAAGAATCAGACTAAGGAAGATACCTGTGTCCTCAATTATGAAGACCCCTTCCTGCGCCCTTACGGAGAGCATTTGTGTCCTGCCCGTGTAGTATGGTTCTCTTCAGCAGCCAGACTCAGAGAGGGTTTCTATCTGGACGGAGAGAACATCTGCAAAGCGGACGGCAGAGGCGGATCCCGGGTTCTGCTCAACGTCAACGAAATGAACCTGGTCGGTGTCTGCAATGCTGAGAATGTGATGGCCGCAATCGCCATGACAGAAGCTGCCGGAGTTCCCATGGATCTTATTCTCTCCGTAGTCAGGCAATTCCCTCCCGTTCCCCACCGCATAGAATTTGTGGCGGAAAAGCAGGGTGTCAGGTATTACAACGATTCCAAGGCCACAAACCCGGATGCCGCAATCCAGGGAATCAAGGCCATGTCAGGACCTACCGTGCTGATCGGCGGCGGCTACGACAAAAAGAACAGCTATGATGAGTGGATCGAGGCATTTGACGGGAAAGTAAAGAAGCTGGTCCTGATCGGAGCCACCCGGGAAGCAATCGCTGAGTGCGCGCGTGCTCACGGGTTCGAGGATATCCTCTTCTGCGATACATTTGAAGAATGCCTCAAGACCTGCACGGAGCTGGCGGACAAGGGCGATTCGGTCCTGCTTTCTCCCGCATGCGCAAGCTGGGGAATGTTCCCCAACTATGAAGTCAGGGGAGATGAGTTCAAGGAATATGTGAGGTCACTGCCGGACTGAAATACGGAAAAATGAGGCTGCCGAAGCGGAACATTCGGAGAGAGTGATTCTTCTATAATGGGAAAAACCGGCTGAGACAAAAAATGAGGCTGCCGAAGCGGAACATTCGGAGAGAGTGATTCTTCTATAATGGGAAAAACCGGCTGAGACAAAAAATGAGGCTGCCGAAGCGGAACATTCGGAGAGAGTGATTCTTCTATTATGGAAAAAAAATTGACTAAAACAAAAAAGACGGGAAGAATCTCCCGGGAAAAAAAACGGGCTTCTCAGGCAGATGTGAGAAAACAAACAAAAAAGAAAAAGGAAGCTGCCGGTGAAAAAAGCCTGTTTCTGCAGGATTATACCTTGATTTTCATTGTCCTTTTCCTTCTGGCCTTCGGACTTGTCCTGCTGTATTCCACCAGTTCATATGTGGGAATGACCAATTACGGAGACTCTGCTTATTTCCTCAAGCGCCAGCTCAGGTTTACCCTTGGCGGTCTGGTATTGATGACAGGAATCGCTTTTATCCCGTACAGATGGTGGAGATTTCTGGCAGTACCGGCTTTTATAGCTTCAATAGCCTTGATCCTGTTGATTATAAAATACGGACTTGAGGCCAACGGTGCCAGGAGATGGCTGTCGATCGGTTTTATTTCCCTGCAGCCCTCCGAGGCTGCCAAAGTGGCGATCATCATCTGCACCGCTTTCATCATAGAAAAGATCGGCCGGAGAAGGCTTCAGTCTTTCATAGGTTTTCTCCTGCCAATGATACCCGCCGCGATTATAGCGGTCATGCTTCTGAAAATCACAAACAACATGAGCTCGGCGCTGATCATTCTGGCGATTGCCTTTGGTATGTTGTTTGTATCATGTCCGGACTACAAACGTTTTGTTGTGATCGCAGTACTGGGAGCGGTCGGCTGCATAACGCTGATCTTGTACATAGTCCGGGCTGCAGACAAGGGGTCATTGGGATTCCGGGGAGGACGAATCCTCGTCTGGCTTAATCCCCAGGCTTACGCGGGAGACACCGGATTTCAGACAATACAGGCTCTGTATGCGATCGGATCCGGGGGCATTTTCGGAAAAGGACTGGGCCAGAGTGTACAGAAACTCATCGTACCCGAAGCGCAGAACGACATGATCTTCTCCATTATATGTGAGGAAATCGGCCTTTTCGGTGCGATTGCGATCATGCTTCTCTTCATCCTGCTGATCTGGCGCTTCATTATGGTGGCCGGCAACGCGACAGATCTGTACGGTGCCCTGATAGTGACAGGCGTAGTGACGCATATCGCTGTACAGGCTATTCTGAATATCGCAGTTGTGACCAACTCCATTCCCAATACGGGAGTGACACTCCCCTTTATCAGTTATGGCGGTTCCTCCCTCTTCTTCCTGCTGGCAGAGATAGGTATGGTCCTGAGTGTTGCCAGGACCAGTAACAAGGCTGCGATAGAACGCGAAGAAGCGGAGAGGAAGCAGGAAAGAGATTCTTTAAAATACGCCGGATCTATGCATAACTAAAGTTCCGGGTATTGCTCAATAAAGAATAAAACGGAATTACAGGTGATGCAGCAAGAGGGTTTACTGAAATGAAAAAGAAAGAATCTATGCAGAAAACCACAGACAGACCTGCCAAGGTTCATGGTATGTACGGGAGCATGCATGCGGATATGGATCTCTTTGAAGGAACAGGGATCGCAGGTCTGAGGGGCATGGATCTGGGCTTTTTGACAGGTTTTAAAAACCGCAGAAAAGATATCAGGCCGAACGGAAAGAACAGGGGAACCAGAGGAACCGGCACCTCTGCCGGCGCGATTGCGGTGGAAAGACCGGTTTTTGTCGGCGGAATGAGCGGATTTGGGAGGTTTGGAAAAGGCCTTGGCTCAGGAAGCGCGAACGTGAGAGCAGGTGCTGCATCGGCCGGGGTTCTGAGGAAGCCGGCCGGAAGGACCCGGACGAGGGTAAAAGAGCAGGAGAGTCTGCTCCGCGCTCTGGGAAGGTCATTTTCCATCCGCGGCTTTCTGCTGCTGGTGCTGGCGGCATTGTCTATTTCCGCGGCGCTGGTTCTCATGTTGTTCAATTTTAAAAAGGCGGTCATCACCGGCAATACAAAATACAGCCAGAAACAAATTGAATCCTTTATCACCCAGGGCAAACTGGGGGAGAACACCTTTGTGATGGCATTGAAATATCATAACAGAACGGTCAAGGGGATTCCTTTTGTTGACCGGATCGATGTGGATATACTGAATCCGTCGACTGTTCGAGTCAATATTACCGAAAAACCTCTGGACGGCTATGTTGTCCGGGGAGATGATAAGATTTATTTCTCCAAGGAAGGCGTAGTGCAAACTATTTCCGGCAGAACTGACGAAAATGTAACGGTGGTCAACGGTATCGAACTGGTGAATCCTCAAACAGATGCACAGGTTCAGGCAAAGAATCAGTCCGGAATGGATAATGTGCTTACCTTGCTCAGTGCAATGGAACGCTACGATCTTAAGGCTGACTCCATAGATGTCGACCGCCTTGGCAGCATTACTGTCACCTTCGGAGATGTCAGGCTGACTGTCGGCAAAACCGGATATGATATGAAGATGTATAAAGTCCATCAGATCTTTCCTTTCTTTAAAGGCAAGAGCGGCTGCATCTCCATGACGGGCAGTGATTTCAGAGGAGATAACATCGTACTTTCACCTGTTGAGAGCAAAGCGGACAAGCATGCGGAATCAGACAGCGGAAAGAATGGCGGCGGCGGAGGAAAACACGGCGAATCCGGAGAAGCAGAGGATTCCGGAGCTGCGAAATCCGGTAAAGAAGCTGAGGAAAAGAAGGACGGGGAAGAGGATAATATCAGGAAGGATACCTCAAAGAAGGATGCTTCAGAGAAGGAAGCCTCAGAGAAAGATCTGGAGAAAGATCCGGAGAAAGATCCGGAGAAAGATCCGGAGAAAGAAGCTTCAGAGAAAGCAGCTGCAAAAAATGATTCTTCAGAGAAGGATGTTTCGGAGAATGAGAATTCCGAAAATTCAGGGAATGAAAAATCAGAGATAGAAAAGCAGAAACAGAAGGAAAAATCTGCCGGAGAAAGTGCAGAGGCTGATGCTCAAAAGAAGGCAGAAGCCGCGGAGTCTTCCGACAACCCGGCTAAGAAGCAGACATCGGAAGAGCCTGCTCAGAAACCTGTAGAGAAAGAAGTGAAAGAACCTGAAGAAGCAGAAAAGAAGCCGGCCGGCCAGGCGGATGCTCCGGCCGCGATGGAAGTAGATGGGCAGGCGGCGTTACCTGCTTCACAGAAGCCTGTGGCTCCTGTCGCGCAAAAGGCTGCTGAATGACAGGCGACAGGCTGAAAGCAATCACGGCAACAGCAATAAATATTGGATTCAAAACCGCTTTTCTTCGGAAAAGCGGTTTTGACTTTTGTAGTCAAAATTCTGCGGACAATGAAAAAACCTTCAAATTCAGCATTGATTATTCAAATAGCAGATTGTATTATAGTTTTGGCTTAAAAATGCTTCATGAATATTCTCTGTGAAAATAGTTCCATGAACTTAAGTATAAACAGCCGCGAATAAGATTACATTATTAAGAAAATAAGATTGTTGTGGTAAGGAGGGTGTCAACGTGCTCGAGATTAAAACAAACGATACAGAAACAGCCTGCAAGATCATTGTAGTAGGCGTAGGAGGTGCCGGAAATAACGCTGTTAACCGGATGGTCGATGTGGACATCACCGGTGTGGAATTTATCGGCGTGAATACAGATGTTCAGGCACTGCAGCTCTGCAGAGCTCCCAAGCTTCTGCAGATTGGAGAAAAGCTCACCAAGGGCCTGGGCGCAGGCGCAAATCCCGAGGTCGGCATGAAGGCGGCAGAAGAGAGCGCGGATGAAATCGCAAACGCGATCAAGGGCGCGGATATGGTCTTCGTAACCTGCGGCATGGGCGGCGGTACCGGCACCGGCGCAGCTCCCGTCGTGGCTAAGCTTGCCAAAGAGCAGGGCATCCTGACCGTCGGCGTTGTGACAAAACCCTTCAGCTTTGAAGCCAGAAGCCGTATGACACGCGCTCTGACCGGCATCGAGAATATCAAAGAGAATGTCGATACCCTGATCGTGATTCCCAACGACAAGCTGCTTGAGATCATGGACCGCAGAACGACTCTTCCCGAAGCTCTGAAGAAGGC
>AUXO015632790.1_pt1 | contig 11149 bp, 11 predicted proteins | sample 768731 | NCBI WGS metagenome assembly AUXO01 (sample SAMN02715735, study PRJNA202380) | gut metagenome | biome: sheep rumen | host: Ovis aries | place: New Zealand: Palmerston North | reverse complement strand
AATCGCAGGCCGAAGATCAATAATATCAGGACACCGGCTCCTGTCAGTACGGCCGCTGTCTTCCAGAGTCTTTCGTTCACGCACCTTCTCCCAGGATCATTAATATAGTAGTTCTGATATTTCTAAATGATATCATCAAACTGCTGATTTTGTATATCATTCTTCAATGCAGCCGAGCAGTTCCAGTATGCGGTTGAGGTCTTCCGTATCCGTATAGGAGATCGTAATCGCCTTCCTTCCTACACTGACCTTGGTTCCGAACTTATCCTGCATCCTGTTTTCAAGATCCCGGATCAGCGGATCCTTTACTTTATCCTTACGGGTCTTCTTCTTACCTTCACTGCCATTGAGTTCACGGACATAGTTTTCCACTTCACGTACGGAAAGCTTTGCCTTCATGACATAATTCGCTGCGTCATAGATCTGATCTTCATCCTTCAGTGAAAGAAGAGGTCTGACATGACTCATCGTCAGCTTCTTTTCAATGACCATCTGCTGCACATCCTGCGGCAGTTTCAGAAGACGCATGATATTGGCGCAGTATTCTCTTGATTTACCGACACGTTCTGCCAGCTTTTCCTGTGTATATCCGAGCTTTCTGACAAGTGAATCATATGCCATCGCTTCTTCAATCGGATTCAGATCTTCACGCTGAACGTTTTCGAGGATGGAGATTTCCATCATCTGTTCATCCGTGAAATCCACGGAGATCGCAGGCACTTTATCCAGTCCCGCAATCTTTGCGGCACGCAGTCTTCTCTCACCGGTGATCAGGTCATAGCCGCTGATGCTGCGGCGGACAAGAAGCGGTGTGAATATTCCGTGTGTCCGGATTGAATCCGCAAGTTCATTCAGCGCATCGGGATCGAATTCTCTTCTGGGCTGATACGGATTGGGACGTATGTCATTGACATCGATTTCCACTTCTCTTCTGCCGGGAACTTCCAGCGCGCTGTTCTGGATATCATCCAGCACCTTTTCCACGCCTTCACCGAAAATCGCATCCAGACCTCTTCCGCCGAGGCCGGATCTTCTTTTCCTTTCCGCCATTTATCGTTTCCCCCTCTCGTTCTGGGTTATCACTTCCTTCACCAGCTGGGCGTAGGCTTTGGCCCCTTCGGAACGGGTATCATATTCAAATATTGATTCTTCCCTTGACGGCGCTTCGGAAAGTCTGACATTTCTCGGAATGTAACATTTATATACTTTTTCCTTAAAATACTTTCTGACTTCCTGCTGTACTTCCACGGAAAGCTTTGTTCTGACATCAAACATTGTCAGAAGAACACCTTCAATTGACAGCCTCGGATTCCAGAGTTTCTGCACAAGACGGATCGTACTCAGCAGCTGAGTCAGACCTTCAAGCGCAAAATATTCACACTGTACCGGAATCATTACCGTATCGGCTGCCGTTAAAGCATTTGTATTCAAAAGACCGAGAGCAGGCGGACAGTCGATGATGATGTAATCATAGTTGTCTCTTACGGCATCAAGCTTCTTCTTCAGAAGCTGTTCTCTGCCGATCTCATATGAAGCCATATCCACATCCGCACCGGACAGATCAATCGTAGAAGGCAGTACATCAAGCGGCGGCATCTGCAGTGTAACTTTAGCTTCGTCTGCCGTGGTATCACTCATCAGGACATCGTAGACACTTTTTGTAAAACCTGCGCGGTTGGCGCCGATTCCGTGTGTTGCGTTCCCCTGCGGATCAAAATCCACCAACATGACTCTTTTTCCGACATATGCCAGTCCGGCTGCCAGATTCATACTAGTTGTGGTTTTTCCCACACCGCCCTTCTGATTAGCGATTGCGATGATCTTTCCCATAATTCTGCCTTTCTCAATCTCTCGGGAAACGGAGCGTTACCTTTACTTCGTCGTCATTGTCTTCCGTTTCTGTTATTACCCTGATCCCCATTTTCTCAATCAGCTTAATGCATTGGTTGACTGAGTTAAGGGCGATCTGCTGGTTTCTGGTAAATCCTTTTGTTTTCTGTCTGCGCTTCTTTTTCTGCGGACCTTTCTCAATGTACTTTTCCGTTTCTCTGACATTCAGGTCCTTATCCAGAATATAGTGATACACTTCCTTCTGTTTTTCTTCCGGAACTGCCAGAAGCGCGCGGGCATGGCGTTCCGTGATCTTTCCGTCCACTACACCTTCCTGAATTTCATCCGGAAGATTCAGCAGTCTGATCTTATTTGCGACTGCCGACTGGGACTTGCCGATCTTACGGGCAACCTGTTCCTGGGTCAGAGAGGACTGACGCATGATCTGCAGATAGCTCTTTGCTTCCTCGATCGCGCTGAGATTTTCTCTCTGTACGTTTTCCACCAGAGCCATCTGAGCAGCCTGATCTTCCGTCGGCGTCATGATATAGCTCGGTATTTCCTGATAGCCTGCCTTGATACAGGCTCTGTATCTGCGTTCTCCCGCAATCAGTTCATAATGATCTCCGATTTTTCTGACGGTGATCGGCTGAATCAGTCCGTTCTCACGGATGGAATCGGCCAGTTCATCAATCGTCTCTTCATCAAAGCGGAGTCTCGGCTGATACCTGGACGGCTCGATCAGTCCCACTGGAATCATCTCGATCCGGCTGGAGTCCTGTTTGTCAAATATGTCAAATATGCTGCGCATATCCATCTCCTTTATTGTTAAAGAGGTTTCTTTTTCATCTGACTGTAATGCCGGGGATATACGGCAGGTGTCTTCCTGACCTTTCTGTACCAGAGATTGACTCTTTTATCCCCTTCACCGAGAGATTCCTCCTGACAGGCTTCTTTCCGGACACCGAGAGTATTCAAAGCATTTTCCGCTTCCTTGTCTTCCTGTATACCGGCCTGTCCTTTCATGGCAAGAAATAATCCGTTTACCTTTACCAACGGTACACATAATTCCGAAAGTACCCTGAGATTCGCTACAGCTCTTGCCGTTACTGTATCGAATTCTTCACGATGACTGCGGACATAGTCCTCTGCCCGTTCATTCACGGTCTCAATACCGCTGAGATTCAGCTCCCTGATTACCGTATTCAGAAACGTGCATCTTTTTCCGGTCGGTTCAATCAATGTGACCGACAGTCCGGGAAAAGCGATTTTCCATACAACACCGGGAAATCCGGCGCCTGATCCGACATCGGCAGCCTTTCCTTCAGGCATGATCTTTATGCAGGGGAGAAGACAGTCATAAAAATGCTTCTCCACGATCTCTTCCGGATCCGTTATCGCTGTCAGATTCATCTTTCCGTTCCATTCCGTCAGAAGTTCCATATACCGATCAAACTGTCTGATCTGTTCATCATTCAAACCGGTTTTGTTTTTCAGTTCCTCCAGCTTCATGGATATCCCTTTCTCTCATTCTATCATTGTGATAATTAAACGGAAAGAACAAAAAATGTTGATAACTTTTTTGTCCACTTTTTTAGTTTTGCTGTGGAAAAACAATCTTTCCACACTGACGGTTTATGCCGGTCTTCCTTTGCCCTGCCGGATGGCAATTGACAATACAGCTATGTCTGCCGGATTGACACCGGATATACGCGATGCCTGACCTAAAGTCTCCGGTCTGTATTTCATCAGTTTCTGTCTGCCTTCCAGAGACAGGTTATCGACCTCATCGTAATTGAAATCCATTCCCAGCGGGATTGTCTCAAGCCCTTTCAGCTTATCCGCTTCCCGTCTGGCTTTCTGAATATATCCCTCATATTTGATTTCGATATCACATTTTTCATACAGTTCCGGATCTTCGTCTTCATCCAGGACCCGCATCAGATCTTCTGTTTTGATTTTCGGCCGTTTCACCAGATCCCTGCCGCTGATGCCTCTGTGTTCGGATGTGTCATATCCGCATGCTTCAAGATAATCCTTTATCTGCGGATCATCGGGATGAAACAGTGTGTTTCCGAGCAGTGAGATTGTCTGCTGCAGACGCTCTTCTTTCTTCAGATAATCTTCGTATCTTCTTTCACTGATGAGACCCGTTTCATATCCTGTGCGGATCAGTCTCTGTTCGGCATTGTCATGTCTCAGCAGTAGTCTGTATTCCGCTCTTGATGTCAGCAGTCTGTACGGTTCCAGTGTTCCTTTTGTCGTCAGATCATCTGTCAGTACACCGATATACGCTTCATCTCTCTGAAAGATCACAGGTGATTTTCCGTCGAGTTTCCGGCAGGCATTGATTCCCGCCATGATGCCCTGACCGGCCGCTTCCTCGTAGCCGGAGGTGCCGTTGACCTGACCGGCGGTAAACAGATTACGGATGATCTTTGATTCATAGGAAGGCTTCATCTGTATCGGATCTATTGCGTCATATTCAATCGCGTATGCGTATTTTTTGATCCGGCAGTGTTCGAAACCGGGAAGTGTATGAATCATCTCCTCCTGAACATCTCTCGGCAGAGAGGTGGAAAAGCCCTGAACATATGTCGTATCCATTGTCAGAGATTCCGGTTCAAGAAAGAGAAGATGTCGCGGCTTATCCTTAAAGCGGACAAGTTTATCCTCTATTGACGGACAGTATCTGGGACCTACCCCTTTTACAACGCCGGAATACATACTGGAACGATGCAGATTATTCATGATGATCTCATGCGTTTCCGCAGTCGTATATGTCATGTAGCAGGGAACCTGTTCCGCAAAAGGACGGATCGAAGTTGTTGTTTCCGAGAATCTGAGAAATGCGTCAGTTCCCGGTTCGTATTTTGTCTTTGAAAAATCGATCGTATTTGTCAGTACCCTGGGCGGTGTTCCCGTTTTCAGACGGAATGTACGCAGTCCGTTATTCCTGAGAGAAGCAGAGAGATCCTCTGTTGTCTCTTCCAGGTCCGGTCCGCCCTTCTTTACTTCGTCGGAGATCATATTCACGCCGGCCATATACGTACCCGTCGTAAGAATGACTATTTCCGAGGAAATAAATGAGCCGTCTTTCAGTTTAACGCCTGTTACGGTCTGATTCTCCGTACAGAGTTCTACCGCCATGCCTTCCTTGACTGTCAGGTTTTCACAGTGAAGACAGACATACTGCATCATTTTCGAATAGGCAATCTTATCTGACTGAACACGCAGAGCCCTTACACCCGGGCCTTTTGCGCTGTTCAGCATTTTGAACTGCAGAGCGGTACGGTCTGCTGTAACTGGCATCTGCCCTCCCAGAGCATCGATCTCCCTGACAACAATTCCCTTTGCCGGTCCGCCGACGGAAGGATTGCAGGGCATCTTTCCGATATTATCAATGCTTAATGTCAGCAGCATTGTTCTTTTTCCCAGTCTGGCAGACGCAAGAGCCGCTTCAATTCCGGCATGTCCGCCGCCGATGACTATAATATCAAATTCACTCATATACCGATTTCTCTCAGCAGATTCTCCGCTTCTTCCTTATCCTTCTGGGTCATGATCTCAAATACAGGCGTACATCTGATCTTCTCCCGGCGGGCATAAGCGGTGTACATCATGATCCTGCCGATCAGTTCCCGGGTCCTGAGTTCTTTATCGTTTGCCTGATAGACATAAGGTACGGCAATTCTGACTGTATCATTTTTTATATAGATACAATCAGTTCTGCTGCCTCGGATATATCTCCAGCCCGGTTCCTGTGTTTTGTTTGCGGCAAGTTTTCTTGTCTGTATTTTTTCCCTGTCCGAACCATCCGGCGCGCCGATCTTCTTACAGATCATGGCGAACTGATGATTCAGCTCATCACGTCTGAATATCTCCGCCGGATCTTCATTCTCATCCGAACTCCAGAGATCTATTCCCGTCATTTCTGCTTTCTGCAGAATTCTGACCGTGATTTCCGGATCGTTTTTATCCAGATAACAATAGCTTTCCAGATTCGCCGGAATTTTCAGTCCGACTTCCTCGGGATAGATCGGTGACAGGAAAAAGACCACATTTGTCAGAAGCAGGCAGTTCAGTTTATCCGGGATATCCCTCCGGGATGCTTTTTCGACTGCTTCACGCAGAAGCGCTTCGCTGTCATATCCTGTACAGCCGCCGTACTTTTCCCACATCTGACGAAGGGACATCCGTTTGGTTGAATCATAGTGCGCGTATCCGATCAGTCCCTTTTTTCTTCCGTAACGCGGTTTGGCAAAGAAGAACAGAATATCTCCCTTTTTGAAATCCCGGAAATTCTTCTTGCTGGAAAGACGCCAGAAAAGGATTGTGCGGTTACGGCACAATCTGTGGTACTCAAGCATCTTTTCATCGGTTACGTAAGCTATGGAACTCATGGTTTTCTCTCAATCAGAACAGTCCGAATGTGTTTCCGTTTTCGTCGATTCCCATATTGGCCGCAGCCGGTACTTTCGGCAGACCGGGCATGGTCAGAATATTACCTGTATAGGCAACAACGAATCCCGCGCCGGCAGAAATACTGATGTCCTTTACATGAATATTAAAGTGTTCGGGTCTTCCCTTCAGTTTGTCGTCATCACTCAGGGAAAGCGGTGTTTTCGCCATACAAACAGGGAGTTTGTCCCATCCGTATTTTTCAAACTGTTCGATCTTTTCAGCAGCTGTTTCTGAATATTCGACATCATCAGCGCCGTAGATTATCGTTGAGATCTTTTTGATCTTATCCTTGATTGATTCATTGACATCATAGATCTGTGCGAATGAATTCGGCTGTTCAACGATTTCGGCAACCTTCTCAGCCAGTTCCGTCATTCCGTTTCCGCCGTTTGCCCATCCGTCTGCCATAGCAACGGGATGTCCGTTTTCGCTGCACCAGTTCAGCAGAGCTTCCACTTCTGCCGGGCTGTCCTTGGCAAATTTATTGATCGCTACGATATAAGGAACATTGAACGCCTTAACGGATTCAATATGTTTCTGCAGATTGGCTGTTCCCTTCAGCAGAGCTTCGACATTCTCTGTCTCAAGATCTTCCTGTTCTACGCCGCCGTGCATCTTCAGTGCTCTGACAGTTGCGACAATTACGACTGCGCTGGGTTTCAGGTTTGCGGAACGGCACTTGATATCCATGAATTTCTCCGCACCGAGATCAGCACCGAATCCGGCTTCCGTTACAACATAGTCAGCCAGTTTCAGAGCGGTTTTTGTAGCGATGACAGAGTTGCATCCGTGTGCGATATTGGCGAACGGTCCGCCGTGAATAAGAACCGGAGTATGTTCCAGAGTCTGTACGAGATTCGGCTTCAGCGCATCCTTCATAACAACAGCCGCTGCTCCCGCTGCCTGGATATCCTTAACCGTTACGGGATTTCCGTCATATGTATACGCAACGATGCATCTGCCGATTCTTTCTTCAAAGTCCTTCAGATCATTGGAGAGACAGAGAATTGCCATCACTTCCGTCGCAACGGTAATGACAAAACTGTCTTCTCTTTCAACACCGTTAGCCTTTTTCTTCTGACCGATTGTAATGGAACGGAGTGTTCTGTCATTCATATCCAGACATCTCTTCCAAACAACCTTTGTCGGATCGATATTCAGCGGATTTCCCTGATAGATGGAGTTGTCCAGCATAGCCGCAATCAGATTGTTTGCGGATGTGATTGCATGCATATCACCGGTAAAATGAAGATTAATGGATTCCATCGGAACAACCTGAGCGTATCCGCCGCCTGTTGCGCCCCCTTTGAGACCGAATACAGGGCCGAGTGAAGGTTCACGCAGACAAGCCATTGTCTTCTTTCCGATCTTTTTCAGACCGTCTGTCAGACCGATCGTTGTCGTGGATTTTCCTTCACCTGCTTTTGTCGGCGTAATTGCCGTAACAAGAATCAGTTTTCCGTCTTTGTTATCCTTGATTGTTTCATAGATGCTGCTGTTGACCTTTGCTTTGTCATTTCCGTAAGGTTCAAGGAATTTTTCATCAATTCCGGCAGCTTCGGCAATTTTATAAATGTTTTCAAGTTTTGCAGCCTGGGCAATTTTCAGATCGTTATTCATGGTGTCCTCCGTTATTTATTTCAGTCTTCTTCTGTCTGACAATGCATGTGCCAGAGTCATTTCATCAGCGTAATCAAGCAGTCCGCCCGAAGGCATTCCGCGGGCAATTCTTGTAATCAGAAGATCCGGATACTGTTCCTGAAGAAGCTTATCCAGATACATCGCCGTTGTTTCACCATCCATCGTCGTATTTGTGGCAAGTATGATTTCATCCGCGTCTTTTGCGCGCTCAATCAGAGTATCAATATTCAGATTTTCGGGCATGATACCCTTTGCGGCTGAGATCAGTCCGTTCAGAACATGATATACACCTCTGAACTGAGCTGTTCTTTCAATCGCCAGAACATCCTTGGCAGACTGTACGACAAAGATTTCCTTTTTATTTCTGTCCGGATCAGAGCAGATCGTACAGATCTCCGTATCCGTCAGATTTCCGCATACCGGACAGTATTTCAGTTTTTCCTTAACATTCTTCAGCGCTTCCGCAAACTCCAGGACATCTGTCTCATTCATGTCACAAACGGAAAGCGCATAGCGTTCTGCTGTTTTTTCTCCTACTCCCGGCAGTTTCCGGAAGTTTTCAATCAACTGAACAAGTGTTCCGGGATACATATCACATACCCGGCAGATTCAGTCCCTGCGTAATACCGCCGAGTCTGCTTTCACGGTCTTCTGCAGCTCGCGAAACCGCTTCATTGAATGCAATCAGGATCATATCCTGCAGCATTTCCCTGTCATCCGGATTCATCAGCTGTTCGGAAATGATTACTTCCTGCGCTTCGTTTTTTCCGTTAACCTTAACGATTACGCCATCCTTTCCGCCGGATTCGCCTTTATATACCGTCATTGACAGTTCTTCTTCAATCGTGCCTAAATCCTGCTGCATTTTTTTTGCCTGTTCGAGTAATTTCTGAATATCCATGATCAGCCTCCTACTATTTCCACCATATCCGGACCGAAAAGTTCGATTACCTTTTCCTCCGGTGTCTTTTCCTTTACGATTTCTTTCTGATATCTGACTACATTGAATTTCTCCGGAAGATTTCCCTCTTTCCTCAGCTGCATGAATCTCCCTGCAGCCTGCCGGAAGTCATCCGGTGTCAAAGCATAGATCATCTTATCAAGATTGATGTTTTCTTTTACAAAGTAGTACAATTCTTCATTCATTACCGGATCATTGACTCTGTTGCATACCGACTGATTGGATGAAGTCAGAAGAATACAGTCTTCCCCGCAGGCAGCGATATTCAATCCTTCCAGAAGAGTCGTATATTTCTTGTATTCCAGACCTTTTATATCAGAGATCTGACGTATTTTTTCTTCTGCCTGCGCTTTTTCAGCCTTATTGCACTGTACGAGAAGGGAAACAATGAAGTCATCAGAGAGTTTATCCTGCGGTTTAATTTCCGGTTTTACCTCTTCTGCCGCAGGTGTTTCGGATTTTTCCGGTACAGATACAGGTTCTGACTGCTTTGTTTCCTTCGCTGCGGTATGATTCACCACGGTAACCGGCTGCTTTTCCACAGCCTGATCCGTATCTACTGCCAGACTCAGCATCGTCACCTCAAAACAGGAAGACGCAGACACGGAAAGACGGTATCTTTCCTTGCTTTCCAGCAGTTTTTCTGATATATGCATGCATGTTTTCGGATCACATGCGGCAGATAAGGATTCCGCCTGCTCAGCGTTAAGTACTTTCAGCAGATTTTCGTCCTTTGTATACGCATAAATCACTGTATCTTTCAGGATGTCGATCATTCCGTCAGTATATTTCTGAAGATCAATTCCCTGCTGCTCATATGCCTGTACTTTACCGATAATTTCCGCAAGATTTCTCTCCAATACCATTCTGATCATACTGATCTTTTCTTCCGGTCCGGTAAGTCCGTAGATTCTGTCAATAGCTGCCTCGGTAATATCATCACTGGTATAGGAAGCGCACTGATCCATAATACTCAGCGCATCTCTCATCCCGCCGTCAGACAGTACAGCGATCATTTCCGCTGCTTTCGGTTCCATCTTTATATTTTCTTTTTCCGCAATATTCAGCAGATGATCCCTGATCTGGTCTTTTCTTACCTTTGAGAAGTCATATCTCTGACATCTTGAGATAATTGTCGGCAGTAATTTCTGCGGATCCGTTGTAGCCAGAATAAAAATCACGTTTTCCGGCGGTTCTTCAAGTGTTTTCAGCAATGCACTTGAAGCGGCACTCGACAGCTGATGAACTTCATCGATGATATATACCTTATGAAGTCCCTGCATCGGCGCAAGTCTTGATCTTTCGATCAGATCCCGGATATCTTCCACGTGAGTTTCATTGGCAGCGTTAATTTCGATAATATCAGGATGAGTTCCGTTGGCTGCCGCAATACAGTTTTCACAATGTCCGCACGGTGCTTCTGACGGATTCTCACAGTTTACGGATTTTGCCAGAAGTCTTGCCATTGTTGTCTTTCCGGTACCTCTCGGACCACAAAAAAGATATGCATGTCCGATTTTTCCTTCACGAACTGCATTTTTTATAGATCTGACAATATATTCCTGACCGATTACTTCGTCAAAAGTGGCGGATCTGTATTTCTGATATAGAGCCGTTTTTGCCATTCTGCCTCCTGATTGCATCATTATAGCAAAAAACCTGCATTAATAGCAGGCTTTATCCTTCCTTATTATATTTATAGAACTGCGATTTATCCTTTTTCGGCTTTTTTCTCTTTTCACGGAAGAAATTTGTCAATATTTCCGAACATTCCTTCTGAAGAATACCGGAATATACATTCGGATGATGGTTCAGTCTCTTAATTGTCTTGATCTGAATCAGAGAATCAGTACATCCTCCCTTCGGATCAGCTGTACCATAATACAGATTTCTGAGTCTTGAGAGAATAATGATTCCGGTACACATCATACACGGTTCCAGCGTAACATACATATCACACTCTTCCAGACACCAATTTTTCAGTTTTCTGCTGGCTTTCTGGATCGTAACCATTTCCGCATGCGCGTTTGCCTGTTGTTTTTGTTCTTTCAGGTTATGTCCCCTCGCAATGATCTCTCCATCACGTACAATTACACATCCTACAGGCACTTCATCCTCTTTTGCGGCTTTTTCTGCTTCTTTCAAAGCTATTCTCATGTAATCTTCATGTGTTTTCATATATAAAAAAGTGACACACGCAAACAGAGGCTTGTATGGCTGCTACCTTCCGGTCCTGACCAGGTTCTATGCATG
>AUXO010922540.1_pt1 | contig 11149 bp, 8 predicted proteins | sample 768731 | NCBI WGS metagenome assembly AUXO01 (sample SAMN02715735, study PRJNA202380) | gut metagenome | biome: sheep rumen | host: Ovis aries | place: New Zealand: Palmerston North | reverse complement strand
GACTGTTAATCCGTATGTCACTGGTTCGAGTCCAGTTGCCCGAGCCACAGATTCCGCGGGGTTGAGCAAGACCCCGCATTTTTTATTTCCGCTGTTTGCTACCTATTTGCTACCAAAAATAGCTATTCTTATTAAGAAAAAACTCTAAAATTAAGCATCAATTATTGAAGAATAAAACTATTTTAGGATTTATTTTTATTATCTTGTTCCTACATATAGTTATTCCCATACTATAGTATAATACACTATAATCATCTTAAATATCTTACTTGAAACATGATATTTTTTGATTATATTCATTATGATTAATTAATAAAAAACAAAGATGACCGAAAAACAAGAACAAATTATTATAGATTATGACGGCAAAAATATCGTGAATCACCAAATAGATATGAACGATTTTTTGGTGTCAGCTAGTGGGTGTGCAAATTTACTCGAAATTGTAGCAACCGAACTCAATATCCCAAAAGAAGCTGTTAAAATAACAATTGGTCCTTTAGAAAAAGGGTCTGTAAAAGCTTCCATTTTTATTGCAATCGCAGGTTACGTTGTTGGCAATTTTGCCAATGGGATGGGGTTAGGCGACGTTATAAAACAATGGGGAAAGGAATTTATCACATTTATTCAAACCAAACGAAACTCAAAAATTGATTCTATTAGTTTGCCACAACGAGCAATAGATAGTAGTGAAATCCAAGGAAGATTGCTACAACGTAAAGATGCTCATCAAGCAGTCAATGATTTTGTTAAATGTCTACATAATGATGCAGAGAAAATCATAATTAAAATACCAAATCAAAAAATATCAGAAAATTTGACCAGAGACAATATGACCAACCTAACAACGGACCCATTTAATGAACATGACAAAAAAGAAGAAGAACACGTTGAAGAACAAATAATGAAATTATATTTAGAAAGTGTTGGTATTACGAGTACTCAATGGACTTTTTATGAAAAACTTTCAGATAAACACAGAAGACGACTAACTGCCGATGTTCTAGACAATAATTTGCTCAACAATGCTAGAAATTCGTCACTAGAACAAGAATATAAGGATATTCCGTTGATTTGTAAAGTTAAAATAAAAACTCGTAAAAAAGCGGGAGCACTAAAGTCATCACCAACCACATATTACATCATTGAGTGTAACAAATATACCCCATTGTCACTTTTCACAGAACAAAATTAAGAAATTTTGTATTCATATACACGTTATAACTAATCGTCCTGTACAAGATGAACGCAAATTTACAAGATATCACACCAATAATATGTCTATTAAATTTTTTTATATCGAACGCATAACCTAAAATAAACTGCAGACACAATTGCTGAAAGAGCCGTCAAAAAGATAGAATTACAGAAACAAGCAAAAAAACAAAAAGGGCTGATATAGATTTATGCCCTTTTGCAATATATATTTACAAACTTATATCGCATTTTATTATCCCTAGCATTATTATAAAAATATACAAGTATCTTGAAAACCAAACGTTTTTTGGTATAGTGTAAACAAAAAAACAAAGGTTTTACTATGATTAATGACTTATTAAAATACTTACCGCATATTTTACCAACCAGAAATTCAACTGATACCGATAAAGCGTTAGAAATAACTGCCAATTATTTCAAATTAAAATATGGTGATTTAGTATTGTCACTATTATGGCATGTCGGTGCATTACCGCAATCAGCAAAATATGTAAAAAAAATATGTTTAAAAGATGTTATTGAACAAGTGACTGTTTTTATAAAAAAATATAATGATAGTGATAGCTTTGTTTGGGTCCAAAACGGAACATTAAAAATTATGTCCACAAAAAAAATTAAAAAGAACGGAATGAGAATATATTCGCAACAAAAATCAGAAGGCGATATAAACCCGTATAATTTTATGGTTGAAGCTATTTCCGAACCCGGATTTAATGACAACTGTATCATAAGTATGGCATTTCAATCCTTGCTAATTTTGTTTGATAAGTTAGCATCTCAAATACGTACAATCGAACCAAATAATAACTTTAATTTGAATGCATCACGCTTATTTCATATTGTAGACGCAACAACGCAAGCTGATAAGTTTTGCCGTGCATTTATTTGTCGTCAACGTTATGTCAAAGGAGCAAATAAATCCGCAAATCTAATCAAGGAATCTAAAAAAATCGTAGAACAAGCTGTTAAAAACTTACATATTTCAAGCAACGAAGCATTATTTGACACAACCCTTACCAGAGTAAAACAGGAATTTCGAAATATTTGTGGTAAAGAGTTCAACCGTTCTGACAGAACCCTACAAAGATATATCATTGAATTTGCTGGTCATTAAAATTCTAGCTAGCTGGAATTTTCTGGCATTTATTTTTTATTAAACATCATTTATCGTCGTTATGTAAACAAAAGGAACGTTTATGAACGACGATATTTTTTTAAACACAACGCAACCCGTATTAATGACCCAAAAACAGGCAGCCGACTACTTAGGTACCAGCGTGGGAACATTAAATGCATGGCGTTATTACGGAAAAAACACAATCCCATTTGTAAGATGGGGAAGACATATCCGTTATCGCAAAGAAGATTTGGATGCTTGGATTACCGAGCATTTACAAAACATGCAACAAACCGCATAAAAAACGATTTGTATGCATAGCATTCTGTGTTTTCGTCGCAGGAGAGCCTGGTGTATAAAACTGGGTGAACCACTTGCAGCCACTGGGCACAGAACGATAAAGCACTTACAGGGGGACTCGACAGGTGCAGGCAGGTTTTGAGCAAGGATGCCTCGAGAGATTTACTAAGAAATCTGAAAGCCTTGCAACTGATTATTCGGCTTAGGGAAGCACACTGAAATGAAGTAAACGTGAAAACCGTTGAAGCGTGTTGATGACGAATAGGTCTTAGGTAGGTATGAGCCGTAAAAGACGCAAGTCCTGCAAACATTCATGCCCTTGATAACCTGAGTGAAACCCACTGGCTGGAATTGAAAACCGGGCACTCCTTTTTCATTCCAGTCGTGGGGATTACTCTATCCTCCACTGATATCAGTGGGCGAAGTTTTTAAAATGAATAAACTAACCAAGAGGTAAAAGAAATGAAGCATTTCACATCGATGCAATATACACCAGATTCAAACTATGCAAAGTATGAATTTGACGTTAACTCAATAAAATATAGATTGGTAATCCCTCAAAAATACGCTACCAATCCTGAAGTTATAAGTTACATTTTTGATAACTTTGACATAATAGTGCAACCTAACAGTGATTTTACTGTCCCAGATGTAGATTTCGACAAAATCATGAAGGAATAAAAAATGAAGATAACCAGCGCAAGTATGTAAAAACATGTGCGCTGGTCTTATTTATATAGACTGAACTGCAGACAAACTGCGAAAACGTACATTAACCTTGAAATTTATAGATTCATGACCTATATTACCTGTGTACAGATGAGTAGTCCATATTTAAGAATAAAAAAAATTCTCATATTTTATATTCTAAGACTTTTTCAGTTCGATTGTTCTGCAGGGGGTATTCCTGCTGAATGTGTATTGATTATTATACAACAAAGGAGGTAAAAATGGCAAAACCACAGAAAATCTCAGTTACTTTACGACTGTATCCAGAAGAGGCATTAAGCGTGTTAATATACTGTCATGACAACAAGTTCATAACCGACAAACAGTATATGATTAAAACAGACAAAGCAATGTCAAAAATGTCTGTGTTTCAGGACGAATAAGATTATAAAATGTAGCAAACGTCTGAATCAACACCAGAATAACGTCAAATCTTGCACGCAAATGCTAAAAAAATTGAAAGCTATAAACCACCGTGGCATACAAAAGTCCCTGGAAGGCTTATTGCATAAATTGGCCCAGGAATTAAAAACTGGCATTAAAAAACGAGCAAGTTATTTTAAACCAATCTTGTAATAATACTTACGTATTTTTTCAGCCATCAATTTACGACGCTGCTGTAAAAAATCTTCATAATCATTATAATCCATATTTTCGATACCAGCAGGAATACAATTAATTTGTAAATTTTTATTGAGGTCAGTAGCATTATCTATTGTTCCTATTTTTTTCTTAACAGCAATTCCTTCACACTGGTCCTTCGCTACCTTAAAATAATCATTAGGAGCTCGGTCAGAAACAATAATATTTATAGTTTTTTCTAAAAATGCGTAATTGGCAATTTGATTTATTTTCGTTCTATCTGTAATTCCATGTTTTTTAAGATACTCTTTAGGGAAGATATGATGAACATTTCCAGAAATACTATCAACCAATGCTGAAACTGGTATATTTATGTCTAATAAAGATGTATCATTATCAAACACCTGTGCGGCAACGAAAACACACCATGCTGGTGTTGTTGTTATTGATACTGTTAAATCATTCACTAATTTATAATCCCAGAAATTATCTGATAGTTCTGCTTGTTCTTGTTCTTGTAAGAACTGTAAAAATCCTTTCTCTTTAATATCCCTTAAATCTTGATTCATCACAGTTTCTGGCGAACCTGCATAACGACCTGTCAATGTTGAGAACAGGAACCATTTTTGAACACACTTTTTTACATCCGTTTTTTCAAATCCTGGCATATGTTTCAATATCAAATACAATGTGTATGCAAAATTAAGTGCATTACGAGAACGCAATAATACAGGATATTTAAATCCGATGGACTCTATCGCAATTATAAAATCACTTAAATTGAATTCATTCATAAAATCGAGAACACCTTCTTTTAGTAAATCAAAACTTTGCTTAATTATAGCTTCTGTATAAATCTTATTTTGGAAATCACGACCAGCCAATAATTCTACTAAATCACCCAATTTCGCACGATTAAATTTGTACATAAATGCAACCCTTAACATATCGTTATAATCAGGGTCATAAATTTCTTTAAAATCATTCCTTAACCATGCCATTTTTTTAGCATATTCTGTCTCCATAAACGCTTTATCAACATTCTCTAACTGATTATAAAATCCTGGATTTTTAGCCAAATGGCAAAAATAATCAATAGCTTTTCTTAATATATTTCCTCCATTTTGTTCATCTGCTGCGATACGAGACATAGCGAAATCAGATTCATTCAATGGTTTCCCCTTTCCATTAATACGCACGAATATTTCTGTTACTTCCGGAACAGTTAACGTTGGGTCTAATTCTATAACGCCTATTGTTGCTGTATTAATTTCTCTAATTTTTTGAATTGCACGGTCAACCTCTGAAGGGTCTGCATCAGGATTATTCAATAAATATCCATTTATAAAAGCAAATGCATTAAAAGTGTCATCAAACAAAACAGAAATATCAGGAATCCATTTTTTATTGTTTTTTATTGCTGGTGTCTGTACTTCAAACCTTGTTTCATTGTCCCTAGCCAATGGATTAAATGCTATTCTGTACACTTTCTCATTAAAATCTTCATCTATCACAGTATGACCACAAATCGCAGTCTCTAGTCCTGTTACACGTTGTTGGCCATCAATTAGGATACTTTGCCCTGTGAATTTCTGTCCCCCTTTTAAATTAACCTCTGGACTTTTCCACACAATTAAATAACCAATTGGATAACCATTATACAAAGAATCAATCAAATCACGAACATCTTTTGGTTTCCACACAAATGGGCGTTGAATATCTGGAATTGCTATGTTTTTTGCTTTAATATCAGATAATAACAGGCTTATTTGTTTATTATTCACATTATAACGTGGCATTAATTATCCTTTTTGTTAAATTTATCAAATATAATCGTTGTTAATAATGTTGCAACCATTTTTCGTACGTCTGTATTGTCCAAAATTTTATCACTAAACTCAGAATTAGCCACCTGACCTGCCGCCAGTAATGTATCCAATTTCTTAGCAACGAACAATTGCAAATCATCTTCTGTGTTGCTTTTATTTTTTGCGGCGGTTTTGACCTGTTTATCCTCTGCCAACATATTTACCAGCTGCTGCATAAACGGTCCATGTGTTTTTGGGTTCAGCCCCAAATTGTACTTTTCATTAATTTCCCTAATTAAATCCTCAATTTTCATTAACTCTTCTTCTTCCGGCAATTTGACCTGTGTATATGTGCCAATTTTCACCTGTGTCGTTGGGTCTACATTACCGCCATTGGTCACAGATTTGGTTTTACGATGTTTGAATCTTTCAAATTCTACCAAGTTAGAAACGTTCAGTATATCACCGGTGCCAGAATGCAAAAATTTTGAAAAGGGTCTGTAAAATATACACTTTTTATGCAATTCTTCATCCTCAAAATCAGCAACCTGCATAACCCATGAATAACCTTCTACTAATTTTGTAATTGATTTCTTAACCTTTACTTGTTCGTCGGCATCTGAAATATCATCAAATGTGCTTTTCGCTTTGTTTAATATACCGTTCCACTTCGATACATCAGCAACGCTGCGTTTATCCTTTATGGATATTTTTACAAATGTCTTTAAATCTTCATCAGTGATGAATCTGAATTTATCCAGATAGCGTCTTAAATTATATAATTTGTTCGGGTCTGTTTCACCTACCAGTTCCAAATCTGTATAATATGGAGCAAAGGCTTTGATAATATCATCATATTCATTTTTGAAATCCAAAACAAACACTTCGGTTTTACCGTTTTTTGTTCTGTTTAAACGACCTAACGTCTGAACCGCCGCCGTATCTTTTAACTGTTTATCTACATACATTGCAACCAATAACGGTTGGTCATATCCAGTCTGATATTTATTAGCAACCAATAATATTTGATATTCTGACGTGTTAAAGGCGTCTTTGGTTTTTGAATCAGGAAAACCGTTTATTGATGCTTCTGTATACTGTGTGCCAGATGCATCACCTTTTAATGTAAGCCCCCCTGTAAAAGCAACCAATGTATGCAAATCAGGTATGTTGTGTTCTGATATGTATTTATCAAACGCTTGTTTATATCTGACAGCACCTTCACGACTGTCGGCAATAACCATTGCCTTGGCGGTGCCGTTCAACTGCCAGGCTACTTTATCCAAAAAGTGTTCAATTATGATTTCAACCTTGCCTTCAATGTTTTCCGGTTGTAAATCAGCATATTTCAAAATGGCCCGCTGGGTTTTCTTCTTCTTGTATTCTTTGTTACCGGCAATCTTTTTGTTGACCTTAAAATAAGTTTTATATGTGGTGTAATTTTTCAACACATCCAAAATAAAGCCTTCTTCGATTGCTTGTTGCATGGAATACGTTGTAAATGGTCTGCTAACCACTTCACCTTTTTCATCAGTTATTTTTGTTCCAAACAATTCCAAAGTCTTCTTTTTTGGTGTTGCAGAATACCCAATTAAAGTGATATGACTGTGTTTTTTGCTGGATTTTATGGATGCTGCTATCGCATTATTTACAACGTCTTCGTCATCCAATTCTTCGTCATCCGGTGTTGCATTCGCAGCCGTCTGGGATAATGATTTGCCAACATTGGTCATATAACTACCCTTGGTACTGGAATGGCATTCATCGATAATTATTGCAAACTTTTTATCTGCCATTGGGGCAACATTGTCCAAAATGAAACTAAATTTCTGGATTGAAGATACTATTATTTTGGTTTCGTTGTTGATTGATTCTGCAAGGTCTGCAGATGTACAATCTTGATTCATTGTTTCAACAGTGCCTTCAACGTGATTTACACGCAATATCGCCTTTTGTAATTGGTCATCAACAACCAAACGGTCAGTGATTACCATTACAGAATCATAAATCGCATTATCGTTTTCATCATGCAGCGATGCCAAATGGTGTGCCAACCACGCAATTGAATATGTTTTTCCACTGCCAGGGCTGTCCATAATCAAATAATTTTGGCCTTTGACACCGTTTTCTTGTATATCAGCCAGGATTTTATTTACTTCGTTAAATTGGTGATAACGTGGGAAAATCATAACATCAGATGTCTTTTCCTTGCCATCAAACCCTTTTTCTTTGGTTTTTTCATTAACCAGATAATTTTCCAGCCATTCCAAAATATTATCTTTGGTCAGAATTTCACGCCACATATACGATGTTTTAATATCATCCGCTACATCCGGGTTACCGGCATGCATACCGTTACCTTTGTTATAAGGCATAAAATACGTGTTTTCTTTATCCAATTTGGTTGTAAACCAAACTTCTTCCAAATCCATCGCAAAGTATATTAAACAACCTTGTTTATATCTAAAAACCTGTTCTGACGGGTCACGGTCAACACAATATTGACGCTTTGCATTATTGACATTCTGACCGGCTGCATTGGATTTTAATTCAATCCAGATAAGCGGCAAACCGTTTACAAATATGGTCAAATCACCACGGCCACCACGACCGGTGCCAATTTCTGGATTATACACCAATTCTTCTGTGACACTGATGATATTATTATTATATCTTTCGACTTCTTTTGGATTTAATGTGTTGTGTGGACGTTTTATCATCATATCAAAATGTGCACCATTCCAATCGAACCGGTTACGAAATACGTCTAATAATCCACGTGATTGAATATCTTCACGCAAGGCCTTGACAAACTTACTCTTAAAATCTGTGCGATTGGATATTTTTTTATATTCATCCGGCTGGGTCATTTGCAAATATTTAAACAGTTTGTTTTCATCGATGGCATATGTAATGTTATAATCAGGTTTGTTAAAACCTTCAACAAAACCATTATCTTCAATTAACTTGTTTTTAAAAACTCGTTGAAAACCATAACGTTCCATCAAATCCATTAAATTATTCAACCCCATTATAAAACCTCTTTTTTACCGGTTACACATTCGTAAATTAATGATTTTTTATATTCTTTTAATTCTGATACTTTTTGTTGTTTAATCCGTGACAATTTATCAAAAACTTCTGTCTTTTTATCTAGATTTGTAACCATTTGTTTTTGGACAGTTAATGAAGGTAAAACAAATTTAATTTTGTTAAGCACAGAAAATGGCGGAATATTCTTTATTGCACTTCCATTGCTATACTTTATGATATCATCCACTATGATATAATCCCATATATACGCAAAGAAAGAATTCGTAATTTTCTTTTTGTTAACTCTAACCCTCATCAAAGCTTGATTAATTATACCTGCTCTAGTGTCATCTGGTAATATAAACAATTTACCAATTGTCCCCGCACAACTTATGATTATATCACCTGGCTTTATAGCAAATGCATACAATTCGATGTATTTGCCTTTATCTATATAATATTCACCTATTGTCGATGAACATTCTATGGCGTGTTGTTGTTCATAAACTTTAAATGCTTCATTTGACTCTTGTACAAATATCTCTTTTTTTAAGGAACTTCCAAATGGCCCCTTTTTCATATCCACAACATCCTGAACTCTGACAGTAGATCCAATAAGTTTTTGTTCTATGTACTCCCTAATTATTGATTGTTTTACACGTTGCAAATCTTCAATTTGCTGTTTAATATTCTCAATCAATTTATCAATTATACCGACCTTTTTATCCAGATAATCCACAATATGCTGTTGTTCATTCATTGACGGCAACATTATATGCTGATTGCAAAAAAGTGGTTTCTGAAGGTGTCGCAATCCCATTCCCAAAAAATATAAATCATCAATTACGTTTAATTTAGAATATATCCAATAATACAAAAACTTTGTGTTGTTTTTCGTGCATCTAAAATTAAAACAATCTGTTGATGTTGAAAACGGTACAGTAGAATAATTGATACACGCATTTCCACCTGTTCCCATTGTTATACTATCCGACGGATATTTGGCAATATCACAGAAAGAAACCAACTCTTGACTGGATGTATAAAATGGATGCAAACCTTCTGGTTGTGCAACACTGGCTTGAAAGTCAGATTTCGGAAAAACATGTATGATATATTTTAGTTTATTTTCAAGCATACAGTTCTCCTTCCAGGGCTTTTTCTTCTGTTTCTAATTTTTTTATACGTGCCAAGATGTCGTCTGATTTTTCTGGTTCAACATATTTATAAAAATATTTATTGAAATTGATTTCACAACCTTCGTTTATTTTCTTTTCATCTGTTTCCAGCCATGCATCATTAACGAATGGTTTGACTTCGGTATTAAAATAATCGTTGTTATCCATTTTGAACGGGATAATTTCACTGTCCTTTAATTCCGGGTCAGATTCAACATTATGCTTTTTATCATAATATTTATCAGCGGTGTCATCATCTTCAGACAAAGCGACAACGATACCCTTCATCAGCGTTTTATTTCCCGTCACATCGTCCGGCAAAACTTTGTTCAAAACCTTTGTAAATTCATCACGGTTTTTATACACAGTGTCACTGACGTTCTTTTTTAGTGTATCAACAATACTCTCTTGCAAAGCCCTGCCTGCTTCATACTTTACCATTTTATCCAACTGGGCCTGTGTTTTTACAGGTTTTTCATCCAATTCATTGTATTCGTCTTCATCAAACAGTTTTTTGAATGCCGACACTCCATAAATGGATTCTATGCGTTCTTCTGAAATCATAAAATTGCGTTGGAATGGTTGATAACATGGGACCTCTTTGTAATAAAAGTCTTCTTTATCAAATATCTTGCAATATTCGTTTTCTTTGAAGTCTGTATACAAATCAACGATTTTTTGTATGTGTTCCGGTGTTAATTCATTACGTTTAAATCCAAGTCCACGGGACATACGCTTACAGAACGAAGACGCATTTATTAACTGTATTTTATTACGTCTTTCTTTACGTTTTCCGTTTTTATTAAATATGAATGCATAAATTGAAATTCCGGTGTTATAAAATAATTCTGGGCAGAATTGAATTATTGCTTCCACATAATCATGTTCAAACAACCAACGTCTTATTTTGGATTCACCGCTAGTCGCACCGCCACTAAACAAAGGTGATGCATTACAAATAATTGCCGCACGACCACCATTGTCTTTTAACTTGTTTAACGCAAACTGCCAGAATAACATTTGCATGTCACCACTTTGTGGGAGGCCTGCAGTATACCAACCGTTGGCTTTCGTGTTATGTTCTATAATTTTGTTATATTGTTTTTCACCGATTTTATCCTTGGACCAAGATTGCCCAAATGGCGGGTTCATCAAAATTAATTGCATGTCCTGGTCCGGATGTG
>AUXO018605862.1_pt1 | contig 11150 bp, 11 predicted proteins | sample 768731 | NCBI WGS metagenome assembly AUXO01 (sample SAMN02715735, study PRJNA202380) | gut metagenome | biome: sheep rumen | host: Ovis aries | place: New Zealand: Palmerston North | reverse complement strand
GTAATAAGAATTCCAACAAAACAAGGGAAGACAATAAAAGAAGTTAAAGAAACTGAATTTGATAATAATCGAGTAAATATAAATGCAGAAGGATAGGAGTATTTTAATGAAAAAGTTAAAAAATCTAATTATTATTGTTATACTTTTTATAATTCATGCAAACATAAGTTATGGAACTGTAGCTGAAAAATATACTGTTTCAAAAGCTAAAAATAATGGGAAAATGTTATTCCTTTTAATTGGTTTGGCTTTGATTTGTATGGTTTTATTTTTAGGATATAAAATGGATAAAATGGAAGAAACTATTGATAGAAAAAAGAAGTATAAAAAAGAGAAAAAAGAAATAATTCTATCTGAAAGAGATATAATAGAAAATGATGATGAAAAAATATCTGAAATTGAAATGGATAAAGCAGATGAATATAATAATCAATTAGAAAATATAATTGAAAAAGAAGATGAAAGTGTAGAAGAAAGAAAAATTGAAAATCAAGAATTAGATCTTATATCAAATATTTTTAATAATAAAGATAATGATATAAAAATATCTGTAAAAGGATATGATTACGATTTAGAAAATGATATAGATTTAGTAGATATTGAAAATACTATAAAGGCTGCAAATATTAAAAAATATACTAGAAAAAAAGATTTAAAAGAAGTTAAAGAAAATAATGAAGAAAAATTTGAAGAAACTACAATTAAACATTATACGAGAAAAATAAATACTGATACAAAAGAAAAAAAGACAAAAAGATATACTAGAAAAATACAAAAAAGTGATGATATTGATGACAATACTGATGTGATATTAGAAGATATAATAGATAATCAAATTGAAAGTACGAATAAAACTAATAATGTTGATGAAAACAATTTTTTGGATAAAATAGTAGATTTAGATATTATTAAAGAAGAATCTGAGACCCAAAGTAAGCCAAAATCAAAAAGAGGAAGGAAACCTAAAAAAGAGACTGAATCTAAGGATAAAGAAATAGAAGAATTACCAAAATCAAGAAGAGGAAGAAAACCTAAAGCAGAAACTAAGGATAAAAAAGTAGAAGAAAAGCCTAAAGCTAAAAGAGGAAGAAAACCTAAAATTAAAACAGAAGAAGAAGAATTAAGACAGGCAATTGAAATGTTGCCAAAGTCAAGAAGAGGAAGAAAACCTAAGGCTAAATGATAATAATACTTGAAAAATACCGCAAATTAATGTATAATTCATAAGAAATTATAGTAGAAAGGCAATACTAATGATGGAAAAAGAAAAAATTAAAGATATAGTAGAGTGGGGTTATTGTATTGTAATAGCACTTGTCTTAGCTTTATTATTTAGATATTTTATCGGAACACCAACTATTGTTAAGCAAAGATCAATGTTTCCAACATTAATTGAAAACCAAAGATTAATCTTAAATAGAACATTTAGAATTACTAAAAAAATGCCGAAAAGAGGAGATATAATTACTTTTGAGGCTCCAACAAAAGTTTATGATAAATGGACTGCTGATCAATCTAATCCTGTTGCAAAATATGATGATGAACCAAAAAACATTTTTAGTAAATTTATATATTATAGTTTAGAAATTACTAAAAAGAGTTATATAAAAAGAGTTATTGGACTTCCAGGAGAACATGTAAAAATAGAAAATAGCACAGTTTATATAAATGGACAAGAGCTTAATGAAAACTATTTAGGTGATGATGTTGTAACAGAAACTGAAGTATTTTATGACTTTATTGTTCCGGATGGATATATATTTGCTATGGGAGATAATAGAACTAAAAGTACAGATTGTAGAGAATTAGGTTGTATACCAATTAACAAACTTGAGGGAGTAGTAGTTTTTAGATTTTGGCCATTCAAAGCTTTTGGAAAAATAAAATAGGAGAAAAAGATTGAGTTTTTTAAATATAATCGGAAATTCAGATGCAAAAGATTATTTAAATAAGTGTATAGAAAATAAACATATCTTACATAGCTATCTTTTTGTTGGTGCTGAAGGAATAGGCAAGTTATTAGTTGCAAAAGAATTTGCCAGAAAAATTTTATGTTTAGAAGATTCAAAAGATGAATGTACATGTAAGTCATGTACATGTTTTAATGGGAAAAATCATCCAGATTTTTATTTAATAAATGAGGATGGAGAAAACATTAAAATAGATGTAATTAGAAAAATTACTTCTAAAGTCATTGAAAAACCTATTATTTCAAAAAGAAAGGTGTATATTATAAATGATTTTGAAAAAATGACTAAAGAAGCACAAAATTGTTTATTAAAAACATTAGAAGAACCACCAGAATTTGTTACGATTATTATTATTTCTTCTAATGAAAATGCTATATTAAATACAATAAAGTCTAGATGTATGACTATAAAATTTAAAAACATAGATAATGATTTATTATACGATTATTTGATAAATGATTTAGGGTATGATAATATATCAGAAATTTTATTAAAATCATTTGGTGGAAGTATTGGAAAAGCATTAAGGCTAATAGAAGGAAAAGAAAAATACAATCAAATTGATATTTTAGTTGATAATTTTACTAAAAAAGATTTAATTGAAGTTATTCAAAATTCAATGATAATATATGATAAAGAAAATATTTTTAATATTTTGGATTATATGATTGTATGTTTTTATTCAAATTATACTGAAAATAATAAGTATTTAAACTGTATAGAATATGTTAATAAATGTATAAATAGATTAAAAGTAAATAGCAATTTTGATATGTGTTTAGATAGTATGATTATAAATATTTGGAATGAGCTAAATAGGAAGTAGATTATGATTTTAGAAAGGGATGTGATATATATATGAAAATAGTTACAGGTGTTAGATTTAAAAGGCCTGGAAAAATATATTATTTTGATCCAGATAATATTGAACTGGAAAAAGGAATGAATGTTATTGTTAATACATCAATGGGAGATGAATTCGGTGAAGTTGTAATTCCAAGAAAAGAAGTACAAGATAGCGAAATTTCTGAACCATTAAAAAAAGTAGTTAGAATAGCAAGCAAAAAAGATGAAAAAATGAGGTTAGAATACAAAGCAAAAGAAAAGGACGCTTTTAAAACATGTTTAGAAAAGATTGAGAAGCATGGACTTCCAATGAAATTAATAGATGTAGAATATAAATATGATGGCACAAAAGTAATTTTTTATTTTACTGCAGATGGAAGAATTGATTTTAGAGAATTAGTTAAAGACTTAGCTGCTATTTTTAGAACAAGAATTGAGCTAAGGCAAATAGGTGTTAGAGATGAAGTAAAAAGATGTGGTGGAAATGGAATTTGTGGAAGACAACTTTGTTGTGCTAGTTTTTTAAATAATTTTGAAGTTGTTTCAATAAAAATGGCTAAAGAACAGAATATATCTTTAAATCCTTCTAAAATTTCAGGAAATTGTGGAAGATTAATGTGTTGTTTAAAATATGAACAGAATGTATATGAAGAAAAATTAAAAAGCCTTCCTAAAATAGGTGCAATAGTAAAAACACAGGATGGAACAGGTGAAGTTACTGCAGTAGAAACATTAAAAGAAGTAGTTAGAGTAAAATTTAATGATGGTGAAGAGTCTTATTTTAAAAAATATAATGCAAAAGATATAGTTGTAGTCAAAGATGCAGTTGGAAATGATGAAAATTATGATGTTGAAAATCAAGAAGATTTAGCGGAACTTAAAAAATTAGAAAAACTTGAAGAAGATGATAAAGACAATAATCAAGAAGACATTTAGTAAAAGATTATTATATTGGTTTATAGGTGTTCCATAAGAACCTAAATTGAAAAAAAAGGAGGGAGTAAAATGGCATATAAGATCAATGAAAACTGTATTTCATGTGGTGCATGTGCGGGAGCATGTCCAATGTCATGCATTTCTCAAGGTAGCGAAAGATATGTAGTTGATGAAAGTGTATGTATATCTTGTGGAACATGTGCAGGTGTTTGTCCAGTTGGTGCTCCAAATGAAGAATAGTAAAGTATTTGAAAATAATAATTAAATGAGGCAGAAGCCTCATTTTTTTTGTACTCTAGGAAAGTCATCATTTGAAAATCGATAGACTTGACGTAGAGGAGAATTATGCCGAGTTTAGATTTTCTTAAAATTTCGTATTTAGAAAATCTTTATTCCATTTTTTGAAAAAATTAAAGTTTTTTTATATTGACAAAACAAATGTTTTGTAGTAATATATATTAACTTCAAAATATCAAAGATAATAAGATTAGAAGGGAGTTTGATAATATGGAAATACCTAATACTGAAATTATTAAAATTAATGATTATATTTTAAAGCATAAGAGTAATTTTACAAAAGAATTTGGTTTAGAGCTAAAGAAATTAAGAGAAGAAAGAAAGATGACTGCAGAAGATTTAGCCGAAAGAGCAATTACTCCAGTAAGCTATTTAAGGCAAATTGAAAATGGAGAATATGGTGTTTCTCTGATTAAATTTATATCTATTTGTAATGCTTTAGAAATAAATCCAAGTCAACTTATTAGTGATTATATAATAGGTGATAAAACTAATGATGATTTGATTTTTAATGAATTTCAAAAAAATAAAAATATTTCTAAAAATATTATCGAATATATGAAAAATAAGAAATCTTTATAGAATTATTTAATTCAATGCTATTTAATATTCTATAATATAAAATTTATCAAAAAAGTTTCATAATAAAATGAAACTTTTTTGGTATTTTTAAATATTGAAGAGAAAAAAGATATATGGTATAATTTTTACAAACTTTTATTAGGAGAGGATAGGAATGAAAGAAGAATTTTTAAGATTACTTAGAAGTACAAATAGAGATGGTATTGAAAATCTTATTGACTTTATTGAAAAATCTGACTTTTTTAAAGCACCTGCTAGTACAAGATTTCATGGCAATTATGAAGGTGGTTTATTAGAACATAGTATGAAAGTCTATGAAATTTTTAAGGAAAAGGTTAGTAATTCATGTATTAAAATTGATGTTCCTGATGAAAGTTTAATAATTATTGCATTATTACATGATATTTGTAAAGCAAATTACTATAAGATTGATTATAGAAACGCTAAAAATCAATTTGGAGAGTGGGAAAAAGTACCATATTATACTGTTGAAGACACAATACCATATGGGCATGGTGAAAAAAGTGTAATGATGATAACAGAATATATAAAACTTACAGTCGAGGAAAAATACTGTATCAGATGGCATATGGGTTTTACAGAACCTAAAGAATTATATGGAACAATTGGAGTTGCATATAAGAAATTTCCTCTTGCTCTTCTAATGCATGAGGCAGATTTAGAGGCTACATATTTTTTTGATATCTAATTGATATAAATTTTTTTGAATGATATAATTATTAAATAAATTATTAATAGTGAGGTTAAAATGGTAACAATATATGATTTACTAGAAGTAAATGAAGATGCTTCGAAAGAGGAAATTGAACAGTCTTATCAAAATTTAGTTATTGAATATCAAACAAATCCAATTAATACTCCAGAAGAAAATAAGCAAAATGAAATGATATTAAATAAGCTAAAAATGGGTTATGAAATATTAATGAATGATGAAAAAAGGAAAAAATATGATAAAGATTTAGCTAAAAAAAGAGCTGAAGACTTGATAAAAAATATACCTGAAAAAAACAATAACAAATCTGAAGAAGAGCATACTTCACTTAATATAGAAAATAAAACTCAAAATAATGAGTTAGATAAAAAAAGAGTTATAGAAAAGAATTTGGATAGTGAATATGATGAAATTCCTAAAGCAAAAAATACAAGAAATAAAGAACAACAAGATGATGAAGTAGAACTTACAAAAGAAGAGCAAAAGAAGATTAGAAAAGCTGCTCAAAAAGAGTTTAATGAGAATTTGAAAAGAGTTCAAAAAGCTGAGGAAGAATATAACAATGCATATAATGAAGCATATAGAAAATATATGAAAAAGATGGGATATGAAGCTAAAGAACCATGGACAATAAAAAGAATTAGAAATTTATTAATTTCTATTCTTGTTATTATTTTAGTTTGTGCAATTGCTTGGATAATTCCTCCAGTAAGAAAAGTATTAATAGATGCTTATGAATCAAATATTGTTATTAAATCATTAGTAGATATAGTAAGAGCATTGATTAAAGCAATTGCTAGTATTTTTGAATAAATGTTTTTAAGATAGTGTGGTGATTTTGATAAAAAAGAAAAAATCAAAGAAAAAAGTTAATACAAATAGATGGGTTAATTTGAGGCTAATATTTTTTGGAACTATTGTTACTTTAGCTTTTTTTGTTGTAGTTGGACATTTAGTAATATTACAATTTGTTCAAGGAAAAGAATTAAGCGAAAAAGCTTATAAACAACAGGTAAAAAATCAAATTATCAGTCCTACAAGAGGAACAATATATGATTCAAAAGGAGAAATTTTAGCTCAAAGTATTTCTGTTGATACTGTTTCCTTAAATCCTGGAAAAGTAACTTATTTAAACAGCAAAAAAGTACCTGATGATGTTATTGCAACTGGGATTTCAAATATATTTGATATAACATATGATGAAATGATGGAAAATTTAAAATCAGATAAGTCTGTTATTGTTATTGCTAAAAAAGTTGAAACTAAAAAAGTTGATGAATTAAAAAAATGGATGTCTGAAAATAACATTTCAGCTGGAATTAATATAGATGAGGATTCTAAAAGATATTATCCATTTAATAATTTAGCATCTAATCTAATTGGATTTTGTGGAACAGACAATGCTGGACAAACTGGTTTAGAGGAAAGATGGAATAATATATTAACAGGAACAGCTGGAAAAGTTGTTACTGCAACAGATGTTGCAGGAAATGCAATATCAGATGAAGATGAACAATATGTTCCATCAGAAAATGGTAGTAATATTTATCTTACGATAGATTCAACTATTCAATCTATTGCTGAAAAATATTTAGAACAAGTTGTAAAAGAAAATAGTACATCAACTGGTGGAAATGTAATAATTATGAATCCCCAAAATGGTGAAATACTAGCTATGGCAACATATCCAAATTACAACTTAAATGAACCATCTAATTTTGTTTATACAGGTTATTCAGAAGAGGAATGGAATTCTTTAGAAAAAACAGATAAATCAGCTGCACTTCTTAATCTTTGGAAGAATAAAGCTGTTTCAGATGTATATGAACCAGGATCAACATTTAAACTAATAACAGCAGCTGTTGGTCTTGAAGAAGGACTAGTTGAAAAAGACAAAGCTGGCGATTTTTATTGTTCTGGATCTTATTTAGTTTCACCTGAAGAACCACCAATAGCTTGTTGGAGGTCATATAATCCACATGGTTCTCAAACTTTAAGAGAAGCTTTATGTAATTCTTGTAATCCTGCATTTATGCAGTTAGGTCAGAGAATTGGTGCAAGAACACTATATAAATATTTTGATGCATTTGGTCTTTTTGATGTTGTGGGAAATGATATAGCAAAAGCATATCCTGGAAAATTCCATGAACTAGAAAAAATTGCATCAGTTGAGCTTGCAACGACGTCATTTGGGCAGAGATTTACCATATCACCACTTCAACTTATTACAGCTGTTTCTGCTATATGTAATGATGGAGTTTTAGTAAAGCCTAAAATAGTAAAGCAAATAGAAAATACAGATACTGGAAGTATTGAAGTTGTTGAAACAGAAAAAGTTAGACAAGTTATTTCTAAAAAAACAGCAAGTGATGTTAAAGATATGATGCAATCAGTTGTTGAAGAAGGAACAGGTAGACAAGCTAAAATAGAAGGATATTCTATCGGTGGAAAAAGTGGAACTTCTGAACCAACTATTGCTAATCAATCAGATGGTTATGTTGCATCATTTATTGCAATATCACCAATAGAAAATACTCAAGTTGTTTGCTTGGTTGCAGTATATGGACTTCAGGAACATGTCGATCATCAAGGAGGACAAATTGCAGGACCAATAGCACACAAAATTTTATCACAAGTATTGCCAATTTTAGGAATAACATCAAGCACTACACCTGAAACAGAAAAAGAACAGATTAATGAAGAAAAACTAATATCAGTACCTAATGTTAAAGGTCAAAATATTAGCGAAGCAAATAGCAAATTACAATCTTTAGGATTTAATGTAAAATATCCAGATGGTATAGATATTAATAATGCTACTGTATTTGAACAAGTACCAAAACCTGGAGCAACACTTACTAAAGACTCAATTATATGTTTATATTCTTCTGGTGAAGAACCTAGAACTAAAGTAGAGGTACCAAACATAAAAGAAATGCCAGTAGATAAAGCAACAAATATTTTAAGGGCTAAGAACTTAAATATTAGGATTGAAGGAACAAAGGGAATTGTTAGTACGCAAGAGCCTACATATGAGACAGAAGTTGAGGAAGGAACAATTATTGATGTAGTTATTAAAGAAAAATTAACAGATGCACAGTAAAAATTCATATATATTTTTTAAAAACATACAATTACTTAAGAGGTGATTGTATGTTTTTATTTACTAAAATGCAAGGAACGGGGAATGATTTCATTATTCTAAATTTTTTAAAAGAAAAATTAGAGTATAGTTATAAATTATTAGTTAAATTTTTATGTGATAGACATTTTGGAGTGGGTGCAGATGGGGTTATAATTTTAGAAAAAAGTGAAATTGCAGATTATAAAATGAGGATATTTAATCAAAATGGTTTGGAAGCAGAAATGTGTGGAAATGGAATAAGATGTTTAGCAAAATATATATATGAAAAAGGGTTAATGAAAAAAGAAGAAATAAATATTGAGACTTTAAGTGGAGTAAAAAAAGTGAAATTAGAAATTGAAGGGGAAACAGTAATAAAAGTAAAAGTAAACATGGGATGTCCAGTATTTGATAAATCCAAAATACCTATGATATATAAGGAAGATGCTGAAAAATTAAGAATTGGCAGTTTAGAATTTTATCCAATTTCTGTAGGAAATCCACATTGTGTATGTTTTGTAGAAAAAATAGAAAAGGTTGATGTAAAAGAATATGGAAAATTCGTAGAAAACTATAAGTATTTTCCAGAAGGGACTAATGTTGAGTTTGTTGAAATAAAAAACAATAATAATATCAAAGTTAGAGTTTGGGAAAGAGGTGTAGGAGAGACTTTGTCTTGTGGTACAGGTGCTTGTGCATCTGCTGTTATTTCAAATAAATATATGGGATTAGAAAACAATATTTGTGTGGAACTATTAGGTGGAAAACTAGATGTAGAATATAATGATGAGGTAAAAAAAGTTTATTTATGTGGTTCTGCTGAATTTATTTTTGAAGGTGGACTATGGGGACGTTCCTTATAGTCCAGAATCTTGGACTATAAGGAACGTCCCCATAGTCCAAATTTAATTAAGTGATTTTCTTTCTCCTGAGTTTATCATGTCATCAATTAGTTTTGTTATAACTTTTCTTTCATCATAAGGGTATTTAACACCATTTCTCTCTAAATATAAATCGTGCCCAAGTCCTGGAATTACAATGATATCACCTGGTTTAGCAATTGAAATTGCATATTTTATACCTTCTGTTCTATCTACAACTATTTTATAAGGCTTACCAGTTGGAATGATTCCTACTTCAATTTCTTTAAGGATTTTTAATGGATCTTCAGTTCTAACTTGGTCAGACATAAGAACTGTATAGTCTGCTAACCTTCCTGAAATTTCACCCATTATAGGACGTTTTTTAGCATCTCTATCTCCTCCAACACCCCAAGCACAAATAATTCTTCCTTTTGCATATGATTTTACAGCAGTTAAAATACTCTCTAAACTTGATGGTGTATGTGCATAATCAATCATAATTGTAAGTCCAAGTTTATTAGGTACAAGTTCAGATCTTCCTAAAACTTTTAAATCTTTTAGAGCATCTCTGATCTCATCTGGTGTAACATTAAAATATGAGCACACACTAATTGCACCAAGTGCGTTATAAATACTAAATTTTCCAGGAATAGCTGCTTCTACTTTTTCTTCTTTTCCATTATAAAAATAAGAAAAATCTATATAAGAATCTGTAATTATAACATTGTTAGGATTTACTTTAAAATCTGCCTCATTGTCAATTGCAAATGTTTTAATATCTTTATTAGGAAGCATATTTTTAATTTTACTTACAGTTTCATCATCATTATTAATTACACCATGTTTTGATATTTTTATAAGTTCTAATTTACAATTAAAATAATCTTCCATATTTGGATGTTCTTTTGCACTAATATGATCTTCTGTTAAATTTGTGAATAAACTTACATCAAAATCACATCCTGTAACTCTATCTAATTTCATAGCTTGTGATGATACTTCAATTATTGCTACATCTACATTTTTTTCTACCATATTTGCAAGATGTTTTTGTATTTCAAAACTTTCTGGAGTAGTTCTATCTGTATCTTCAATTTTATCATCATTAATGTATACAGCAATACTTCCAATTAGTCCAACATTTAGCCCATGTTTTTCTAAGATGGATTTAATCATAAATGTTGATGTTGTTTTTCCTTTAGTTCCAGTAACACCAATTAATTTTAACTTTTTAGAAGGATTATCATAAAATTCACAAGATGCATAAGCTAAAGCTTTTCTAGTGTTTTTTACAGATATTACAGTAATATTTTCTGGAATATTTAAAGAATCTATATCAGTATTAGGTTCTACAATAATAGCTTTTGCACCATTTTCTATAGCGTTTGGAATAAAATCTGTACCATTTTTAGTAAAACCGTTTATTGCTACAAAAAGGCCATTTTCTTTAATTTTTCTTGAATCTGAGTTGATATTAGTTATATCTAAATTTAGATTTCCAACTATATTAATTGTTTCAGATTCAGAAATTATTTTTTTTAGTAACATAAGTTTGCCTCCCTTTTCTATACTTTAGTTTAGATTATATATCTAATAATATAATTTTGTAAAGTAAAAAAGAAACAGCCGTCCGAAGACGGTCTGTTTCACCGGCTGCTAATGATATATATTATGATGACTGCGGTAGCGGCAACCGCAATTACCTTGGACAGCAAAGTCGCCCCAAGAAGGAGACTTACTGCCCAGAAAATTACGCAGTAGATGAGGTAGGTTATTCCCACCACCACCAGTACTGCGAG
>AUXO010225980.1_pt1 | contig 11152 bp, 6 predicted proteins | sample 768731 | NCBI WGS metagenome assembly AUXO01 (sample SAMN02715735, study PRJNA202380) | gut metagenome | biome: sheep rumen | host: Ovis aries | place: New Zealand: Palmerston North | reverse complement strand
CCTGAATTGATGGTAGATAAAAATCCAATCACTCTTCTACCACTTAAATGCAGGAATCCAAAACAAAAACATTTTCTGAGTGAAATTAGAAATCATGATATTACAATATGTGATGGAATAGCAGGGTCTGGAAAAACTTACATAGCACTTTATGAAGGACTATTAGGTGTACTTGCAAAAAGATTTGACAAATTAGTCTTATGTAAATCAGTAATATCAACCCCAAATGAAGACATCGGATTCATCCCTGGAACAATAGAAGAAAAAATGGAACCACACATAATGTCCTACAAAGGAAATATGAAAAAGATGGTTAAGAATGAGGGAGATGTCGAGAGGTTGTTCAAGGAAAAGAAAGTAGAAGTTCTACCACTTGCATATATAAGAGGTGTTACACTTGACAAAGCTTACATCATTATTGATGAATCACAGAACATCACAATGAATCTTTTTAAATCAATAATTACAAGAATTGGTGATGACAGTAAGATGATATTCCTTGGTGATATTGAACAGGTTGATTTTGACCAGGAAAAGAAAAGGAAACTATCAGCATTACAACACATCATAGATATCTTCAAAGAAGAAGATTATATGGGATACTGTCATTTCAATGATGATGAGGTAGTAAGAAACCCTATCATACCAAAAGTAATTAAGAAGTTAAGAGACTGGAATGATAAAAAATAAAAAGAGGAAGGTTAAATCCTTCCTCTTTTTTTTATATATTAACACCAGGTTTAATACTTGATGCCTTTGTCGTAATGATATTCTTCAATTCAACCATTTCTTTCAATATTGCGACATAACGTGCAAACTCTTTAATCCTATTTGGATCATAGTAAAGAAGCATACATATCCTATCACAGATTCTTTCTCCAAGTTCATCTCTCAATGGAAGAGTTTCACTTGCATCCCAGTATGCATCACCAAAGACAAGAAAAACAGCATCTCTTTGTTTCTTTCTGATTTCAAGTATCTCTGGTACAGCTAATGCAAAATTAGTACCTCCACCACCTGGATTCTGCTGCTGTATGAAATCCCAAGTCTGTGAAAGGACAACATCCTTACCTTTTGTCTTTAACATTCTTGCTGTAATTTCTTTTGGAAGAGTTATCTTAACATTACCAAGACCATACACAACGACATTGGTATAATTCAATTCAGCACAAAGGTCAATAACCTTACCCAAGAAGGTGAAAACCAAATCCTGATTTACAGATCCGGAGAAGTCAACAATACAATATATGTTCTGAATCTGTCCCTGACCTGCTGTTGTTGTTGGAAGTACAGCACCTCTCCAAAGATGATTCTTATGTCCATACTTTATATCATTCTCTGTTTCTGCCATCTTACCATTCTTGACAGATTTACTCTTTAAGAACAATTTCAACATCTGTCTCCACTCACAGTCATCAATCTTTGCCTTTAATGCATTTCTTACAATGGTCTTTGCCAATGCAGAACCACCTTTCTTTGCACATTTCTTTTCAAGACCTTTGATGACTTCCCTCTTCAAATCTTTGATATCTTCTTTATCAATTCCATCAAGGCCATCTTCATCTTTCATTTCACCCATTTCATTAATATCTTTTTCACTGAGACCAGCCTTCTGCATATCATCCTTCAATGCTTCATCAGATACCTTACCAATACTTTCTCCAGCAAGTTTTCCAGAACCATCATCACCTTCCTTAATCTTTTCAGATATACCTTCTGCTCCTTCACTATCTCCCTTTTCTATGGCATCTTTTAGATCATTCAGCATCTTGTCTCTTTCTGTACCATTACCATTACTTGATGTGACACTAGTACCTCCACTACCATCTTGATTACCTTTTTGACTCCCACTTTGTGGTTGACCACCTTGCTGTTGATTTCCAGAATCACCCATTCCCCTATCACTCCTCAATTTATCAATAGCATCATTGATAGCATCTTTGAGTCTGTCTTGTTCTGATTGTGAACCAGAATCACCAGAACCATCTGAATTATTTTCAAGGTCATCCATATTGGTATCATCATCACCAAATTCATTATCACGGTAATCAAAATCATCAAAATCATCAGATTCTGAACCACCTTCATCTTCAACCTCAATTTCCTTTTTAAGTTTTTCTAATTCCTCTTTATCCCAGACAACCTTGTTCTTATCAAAAGTCTTATCTTTGAATTTATCAAGTTTACCTTTCAAAATAGGATCCAAGAAATCATCAGGTAAATCTATGGAATCATTTATCTGCATTTTTCCGTCACCACCTCCAATTGTGAGTTTATAAAAATACATAGCAATTTTTTGTAATGCAGCATCAACTCCCTGATCCGCTGTTTCCATATCAGGATTGATAGGTGGAAGTTTTATTTCCACTGTCTCTTCTTGATTTTTATTTTCATTGATGGATTTCAATATTGCATCCAATTGTTCAAATATACTATTCATAATATATATTTAAAATTATTTTAATCATTAATAATAGACAACAGGTCCACCACTACTTATACTTGGTTTTTTAGGTATCTTATTACCTGTTATCTTCTCATATAAATCTATACCATTATCATCAAGATGCATTGGATCAATAACTCCCAAATCCAATAATTCTTTGAACAATGCCTCATCTCCACCATCCTTAAAGATTTTCATAAGTCTCTTCATCTCTTCCATATATGCTTTCTTAAAGTCTTCACCAACTCTCCAAACCTTCTGGGTTTTAAGAGCTTTACCAATCATCCTCATCCTTTGTACAGCAATGTTTATAAGAGATGTCTTATCTTCATCTGGAATAGATTTATCAAAAATACCCCTAATTGCATTATTCAATGCACCAAATGCCATATCCAATAATGCATTCATATCGTCCTCTGTCTTATTAAGGATTGTCTCATTCTTCAACAGTTCAACAAGGTCCTGGAAGAAAGATTCCCTCAATTCATCAAAATCATCTGACAAATCCTTGAACATTGATTTCTTCATCTCACTGAACTTTAATTCAGTAAGTGGTTCAAGTCCATCAATAATTTTAGGAATTATTTTTTGTGTCTTGTTACATATTAAATTATACTCTCTCAAATCTAAAAAATTCTTCATCAATATAATGAGTTTCCTAAAAGGATGACGCTGCTTAAATCTCTCTTTTCTTGCAGCAGCTTTCTTTGCATCCCTTTCTTCTCTCTTCTTTTTGAGTTGATCCTTTGCATGTTCATCAGAGATAATGTCTTCAAGAGCATCCTTGGCCTTATCCAACAAATCCTCTTTCTCATCATTTGAGATATTACCCTCATTAATCTGCTTCATTGCATCCTTCATTGCCTCCCTGGCCTTATTGATGTCATCACCGGTTTCACCCATATCTTTTCCAAACTGATTTGCAATCTCCTCAACATTCTCACCCATCTCATTCATCAACTTATCCATATCAGCAAGGGTCTTATCAAGTTCATCACTATTCATACCCTTTGGATCCTTATACAAGTCATATACAACATCATCAAAATCCTTTGCAATATCTCCAATATCACCAAGTCTTGTATTCTGAAGATCTTCAAGCATATCCTGGAGACTCTTCTCACCGCTGTCTTGTTTTCCAAGAAGTTCATCAAGTGTCTTTTGCAGTTGTTTTCTGGCAGTTCTCTTTTCATCCTCTTCTGCATCTGGATCCATTAAAACCTTTGAAGCCTTCTCAACAGCTTCCAAAATTTTAAGTTCAATATCATCAAGAGAATAACCATTTCTCTTCAACCAATCAGCATACTCCTGGTCTCCAACAGTATTCATAAGTTCTTCCCAGGTCTTACCTGTATATTCCTTTTTATACAGACCTCCCATTTTTTTCCAGAACTTATCTGAAACAATACCATCATCAACCATAGAAGCATTAACCTCATAGTCCATACAAATATTGGCCTTTGAATTTGCCTTCTTTCTAACACTCTCCATACCCTTATACATAGACTCTGGATAAAGTTCATTAAACCTCATACAATGGTCAAGAAAAATATGGAAAAGCTCATGGAAAAGAATACCAAATATACGATCTGAATTCATCTTACATTCATTATACACAAATGAACAGTTTATCCAAAGATTACTATTATCATCAACTGCCATAGTGTCTGTAATTTGACTAGGAAATGTTGGGATATACATAATCTTACACTTATCCAAGAACAACTTGAAATATGGGTAATCTCTCTGTATTTTATATTGGGCATCAACACAAACCTTTATGATTTCTTTTGCACTATACTTTATAATTGTTTTGCTCTTTTCATCATAAACATCTACTTCACCCAATTTCTCTATCATATCAGCATTTCCCTCATATGCACCATATGATTCATTTAACTTTTTTGTAAAATTACTATACATAAATTTTTAATATGACATATATTTTATTTATGAAAAAAGGGAAGTACAAAGTACCTCCCTTTCTATTATTTGATGAGACATTATCTCATATCTGCTGAATCAATATTATACCTATTATCAACTGCAAGAGCATATTCTTCCAATTTACTATAATTAGGCATCTTTGGTGATGTCACCTTAAAGAACTTAAGAATATTGATGTGCATAAATTTTGTGAAGTTATCCTTTGATGATGAATAAGTTTTATCAATAGTATTAAACATATTCATCAACAAACTAACATCAGGTAATTCATCTGGTGAATAGAATGTCTTGATATAATTCTCAATCTGCCTTGTTACTTCACCACACTTAATATCATCAGGAATCTTATAATCTGGATCCTCCAACAATGACTTCACATCAACCGCCTTATAGTTTTTAGACATTGTCTTTATGTAACTCACATATTTTGCAGCAATATCTTCACCGATTATACCATCTGCCATAAGTCTCAATTCATCTTCAGGAATTTCAGTAATTGATGAAAGACCTTCATCCTCAAGATAATTATTGATTTCTACCATAAGTCCAGACCAAGAACGAGGTGTTGGCCAAACAGTCTTACCCTTTGCAATATACTCTTCTGGTTTGATGGTATGCCAGTTTGTGTACTCACCCTTAGCATTTTTTTCCATCATAAGGAATTCAATGGTAATATTATCAAAGCCACCTTCTTTTACAGCCCACTTTTTCCATTCATCAAATGAAGGTATGAAATTATAAGAACCAGAAAGCAAACGGTTACCCAATACAGGACCAGACTTCTCAAATCCATTTCTTACTTCTTCATCATCATTTGGTCTGTTAGAACAGCAGAGAATACCCCATTTATCACCAAGCATATATCCACTGTATGTTCTATTAAGAATAAGCTGCATCAAAATCTTAAAGATATTTGGGTTAGCACGGAAGAACTCATCAAAGAGGAGAATACCTCCTTCTGTTGTTTCTTTCTTAACTAAACCATTCTCATCATAATCAATATCCAAATAACCATTTGCAATATCATTAAGTATCTTGATTTCATCCGGAGTTGCATCCAACTTAAATGCAGGTAACCAAGTTTTAGGTGCTTCAACAGAAACCTTATGGAAGTTTTTCTTGATTTTCTCAAGTGTATCTGTTGATATACCCTTCTTGGAAATTTGGTCTCTCAATGTAGGTCTCTCATCAAGATATTCACCAATTGTTTTTTCAACAGGAATAGGAAGTGAGAAACCATCAATTGTCAAATCACCACACTGAACAACCATAAGTCCTTTCTTATGGAATTCATCACCCTTATTATCATTCCAAGTCTTAACAATTGCCTTTGGAATAGTAGATTTACCAATACCAGGAGCACCCCAAATCAATACAGCGCCACCTGCTCTACCTTTCTTATAATGTGGTGCATGCTCAACAACTCTATTCAATACTTTTTTCAAATCTTCAGTTGTGATATCTCTTGCAACAACACCACCATCCTCTGCTGAAAATCCAACTCTCTTATAGTTGTCTTCATTCAAAATAAAAGCACCAGTATTACCATATTTTTCATAGTGTTCATTCAACATACTCTTGAATGTTTGATAGTTTTCATATTCAACACTATCCTCCTTAATAATACCATAGTATCCAGGTTCAGGAACAATATCTGCTTCCTTTGGAACATCAGTGAGATATTCATTATCCACATCACAGAATGCAGTTACACCAGGGATTTCTCCAGCAGCGGCAACTGCAAATGATGTATATGGACTTGTTGCAGGATAGATACTTCCATCTTCCTTGAAAAATGCAAGAATATCTCCCATTTTCAATGTGATAGATTTAAAGATTTCTTTTACTTTTTCAACACCCTTATCAATGAAATCCCTAAATCTACCTTCATTAACAAAAGTATCATAATCTACAAGATGATTCATTTTTGTATTGTTTATATTTTTACTTTCATTAGCATCCTCTTCACGGAATTTCCTAATGGTATCTCTTACATAAATCTTATTCTTTGCCTTTGTTTCATCTTCTGTACCACCAAGAATAGGTAAATCCTGTCTAACAGTTCTATCTTCTTTACTACCATCAGGATTTGTAAACTTCTTTGTTACCCATCCTGGTGTCCATGCTGCCAATGATTGATTGAATGGACAGAAAAGGAACATATTCTTAAAATCAACACAAGATGTAACATCCCAATGACATACACTGTCATTATTAAATGTTGATTTATAGAACATACCTTCCATCTTCTTTACATTACCTGTGTTCCAAGAACTCAAATCAAGATTAGGGAGATTTGTAAATGCAAACAAGGCAGTCATATCCTTGATGTCAGTAACATCCAACCTTCTCATAATACCCTTATGAGACTGTTCAAATGTCTTTTCCTCCTCAACCATAGCATAAAACTCATTGATGTAGGTGAAGATGTTATTTTTTGAAGTCTTACTATTTTCAAGTCTTATTGCACCAGTTAAAGTATTTACTGATGTATCTTCATCATCATGTTCCTCTTCATCAGCAACATCACCTGAAATTGGTTCATCTTCTTTTGTTTCATCATCCTCTTCTTCATCATCAAACTCATTCTTAGTGAAAAATGCCTCATTCAATGATTTGAGTTTTTCTTCAGCCCTTTGTCTTATTTCATTGAGATGTTCAGCATTTTCCTCAACAGACTTATTCACCAAATCCTCATTCTCTAAAAGCCATTTGTCAAACTCATCTGCGATTTCATCATTTGTCATCTCAATATGACTCTCATTTAATTTTTTTCTGAAATCACGTTCCCAGGTTATAACTGCGGGACACAATAGTTGTTCGATTGTCATAATTGTATATCTAATTTAATTTTTATTATTCTTCATCACCTGTTAATTCTCTTCTCAATTTATTCTTCCAACTTCTCAAACCAGGAGCACCTCTTAAAATGACAGAGAATCCAACAATTGTTCTATAAGTGAGTCCCTCACAAGCATCTTCTTCAAGTAATTTCTCTACTTCTTCTATGAACTCTTCTGTCATATTTCTTGGAATCATTGTATGATCATCATCAATTGATTCATTATTATATTCATCAAGAATCTGCGTCTTTATAATAGCCCATAAAGTTTCAGAAACAGGTTTAATATTGAAAGCAACAAATCTTGATTTAAGAGCTCTCCAACTTGAATCACCACCAACTGAATCTACAAACTTATCTTTATCAAGATTACTCATAATAATGACAACACCAGTATAGTAGAAGTGTGTAGGCATTGCAGGTTCAACCATTCTCTGCTCTTCTTTCCAGCGGTCATCAATCTTAGCCATTAAAAGATCAATGTCATTCTGTGACAAATCTGGATCATCAGCAACAATACCCTTTGAGATTTTTCCACCAAATCTTAAACCATATTTCTTCATCTCTTTCTTATAAAACATGGTTTTTTCCTCATCAGATTTTGCACCAATTTCTGCATAATATCTCTTCTGTCTATCAGAGAGAACTCTATCATCATAAGTTTTCAACTTTGAATCCTTTCCTGGGAAACCAATCTCACAGTCTTCAAGATCTGTTTGAAGTGCAGCCTTCCAAAGTGGTCCATTATACTTACCTTCAAAGAGGTCACCAGTATCATCAAATACAATAAGTTTACCATTATATTTGTACATAAGTGTGTACAACTTATCGGCAGTGATACTTTCAGAACCAACCCAAATATAATCTTTGTTCTTAATCATATTTTTTGCTTTAAGAACTTTCTTCACTGTATTTGTTTTACCAATACCACCCTTACCAAGTAAGATAATTCCTCTTCTTGGCATTGCTGATGCATCATCTCTATCAAGAATACCATTCTGATTTACATAGTTACACATCACTTCGGTCATTTCCCTAAGTTCCCTCAATGTCTCTACATACTTCTCACTATCAATTCTGATTCTCTCTTCCTCTTCTGCTTTCATTCTTGCTGCATTTTCTGCCTGTCTCTGCTGCTCTTCTTCATCATCTATTTCAAACTCAACACCATATGATGTAGAAATAACAGGTGAACCACCCTTATACTTGGCCTTATATTCATCAGCAATGGCCTTGAAGGTGGCATCCATAGCACTATATCTATCTGCAATAATATCAAATCCAAGTGCAACAAGATATCTAGCTGAACCTTCTGATGCCTTACCCTTTGGAGAAAATGTTGCACAAAGTCTTGTAATGGTTTTGTCACCACTATTAACACCTGATACCATAAACAATTTTGCATCACCCTTTGTCTTAGTTGTACAAAGATCATATACAAATTGTTTATCAGTCCAAGAGAATTTCTGGAAATTTTTAACATTTTGTATACTATAACCATCACCAAATCCACCAGCTTCAACAATAAGTTCCTCATTAACTTCCAATGAAGATTCTTTCAAGTCCTCTTCCATTTGGTCAAGCATATCCTTGAATCCCAATTTCTCTGTTGAATAAGTAACAATTGCCTTATTTGTTGTACCCAATTCAAATTCATTAAAAATAGATATTGATTTAACATTTGTATCACGACAACATACAATGTTCTTATCATTATCAATACCATAGAACCAAACACCAGGTACATTGTTAAGATAGATGATATCATGGTAAACACCAAATTCACCAATATTCTTCAATCTTCTCCATACAATGTTAGAAATCTTGAAAATATATGGGTCTTCATAAACTGCTTTACAAGGTATAACATCCTCTTTCTGTGGTCCATCTGGATCAATCTCTGGGACAGTCATAGTCTGATTTCCAGACTCCATTGCACCTTCTGCTGATTCTTTCAATGCCTTTTTCTTTGAAATAAATTCATTAGCATCAAAATTTTTGAACTTCTTTATCATATCTTATTTTTATACTTATATAATATATGTTATTTATGAAAGTATCAATTTATGTATAATTTTTCATATACATTATCATTATCCATCTTCTGCTTTATCTGCCTGTATCCCCAGTTCCTTGTATTAATATCAACACAGTTCTCATAACAATCACCCGGGACAATCAACATATCATCAACAGAATTAAAACTCAATGCATACTTTATACCCCTTTCATTCATAAGTGCCAGTTTACCAAACAACTCATAATAATCAACCTTTCCAAAGTACTTTCCAGTACTCCTGGTCATCTCATAAGGAGGATCCAGGTAAGTAAAATCATCAAGGTTCATTGCATCCAACATCATCCTGTAATCACACCTCTTGAAAAGAACATTATGTTCATTGAGTAGTCTGCTCCATTCATCCAGAACTTTCTTTAATCTCTTTGGTTTAATGCCCTCTCTGGTGAGATGAAAAGTATTATTGAAGTTACCATACTTATTGTATCTTGGAATTCCATTAGTACAAGTCCTCATCAAGAAGAAGAAACAATAAGGACTCCTGGTCTGGTTGAACTCTTCCCTGATCATCTCAAAGTATTTCCTCCTATCCTGAATATTTTCAAGTGCATGCATCTCTTCCCACATCCTGGTGTACTCATTAAAAAGACCTTCCGGGTCTCTCTTGACTGTATTCCATAAATCAATCAAGTCACCATTTATATCTGAACAGACACACCTGTTCACATAATGCTCTGATGACTTGAGTAGTTGGAAAAGAACTGAACATCCACCACAAAATGGTTCATAATATGTATCAATGAAATTTGGGAAGTATTGAACAATATCCCCACTCTGAATCCTCTTGGATCCAATCCATTTTATTATTGGTTGAACATCTACCATATACTAAAAAATAACAAAAAACCTCCCACCTACTTATTTATAGGTGGGAGGAAAAACAATAAGAATATGAACAACAATTACTTCACATTACGAAATGAAGTCTTTTTATCAAAACCATGGGATTCCAGATGTTGTACATCAGTCCTGTTATCCACAATCACAGGTTCTTTGATGGAAAGAAGATAATCTGTGATGTTGTTCCAGACCTCTTCTGCCGGAATCAATGAAGGAATCCAGGTACCTTCCATAATAGGATTCTCATCATAGTCACCATTCTTGTCTGGTGAAACATAGCCAACCTGTGCAATTGTCTCATAATATTCATCAGAACCTTGTTTGAATCGAAGATTCCAAGGAACATCTAAGTAATTATAGGTCAGTTGACCAATAAGAATAGGTGCTTTGGATTTAGTCTTTGACCTATCAAAAGTGAACTTCCTCATCAGTTCAGGAACAATCTTCACCTCTTTATCATTCTCATTCTGGAGTACCCTGTAAACCAGGAAAACATAAGCAACAGAACCAATGACAAGACCAAACCAACTATAAGTCACATTATAGGCATCTGGGAACTTTCCTGACTTTATAGGTTGATAACCTTTACCCCATTTCCTATATGCCCATCCCCCATTCTCATATCCATTATCCCAGTTTTGACCAGCATAAACACTGTTACTATTAGGATCTTTTCCATTTTTCCAAGTACAGAAGCATGGAGCATAACCCATAGGATACCTATCTGTAAGGAGCATTGATGTCTTATTGACCAACCTGGTTGAGTTCCTACGGTCATAGGTGATGTAACCATCTATTCCAAGGACACCTGCCAGGTAATCATAATAATCTTTCTTATTATCTATTATTCTCATATCTCAAAGTTTTACAATACAAAGATAATAGATTTTTCTGACATTCCAAAATTTTAATTTACATTAAATCCAATTTTCTTCTTCTTTTTGGATTCAGATGTATATTCAATCTCTGGATTGAAGAGTTCTGCCAAAGAAACATCCTT
>AUXO016259200.1_pt1 | contig 11154 bp, 4 predicted proteins | sample 768731 | NCBI WGS metagenome assembly AUXO01 (sample SAMN02715735, study PRJNA202380) | gut metagenome | biome: sheep rumen | host: Ovis aries | place: New Zealand: Palmerston North | reverse complement strand
TGACGGTGTCGGAAATTCTGATGTTTTCTATTACTGCAATGATCCGGAAAACGGTAATGTTACAAAGGATATATCAAAAGCTGAAAGAATAGTAGTTGATAACATTCCTCCTGCAAAGCCGGATCTAAAGACAAAAAATGCCGATTACTCAGATAATGGCAAAAACTGGTATAAAGAATATACAAATATACTCATCAAAGCAGAGGATGAAGGCGAAACCGCAAATATTTCCAACATAGCTGAACTCAGATTCATTTTCAATAACATTGAAAAGAACATCACTGCTGCTGAGCTTTGTGATCCGGATAATAACGGTTTCTCTTCAGCTGATATACTTGTAAGTGAACTCGCAAAAGAGGATTCCTGCTATCTGCACTTTGTTCAGGATGAAAATAACAGCTCAAGATACCTGCCATACCTCAGAGACAATAATTATCCTTCAGTAAATATCAAGCTCACCGATTCTCCTATTGATATTTATAATGACGGAAAATTTGAGTTGAAAATGAAGACCGTGGATAATGCCAAAAACGAAAGCGAATTTTCTTCTATAGAATTCTTTATCGATAATAACGCTCCGACTTCCGACGGAATTTTTGAAAAGGGAAATGAAGAACACAGCGAAAATGTTGACGGCTCGATACATATGTATAAATACGGTACTTTCAGCAACCACAGAATACAGATAAAAGTCCCTGTTTCTGACGGTCAGGGTACTGTACCTGCATCAGGCTACCGTGATGCCTGCCTCACAGTAATCAAAAAAGACGGCTCTCAGGTATCATTCTTCTCTAAGAGATTTGACCATGATTCTGTTATCTTTGAACTGCCGGATTCTCTGAATGAAAACGAAGTTTTCTCCGGCACTATGGAAATGTACGTTACCGATAATGTCGGAAACCGCTCAGTTTCAACTAAACTTGTATCACCTGAGCCTGACAGCAGCGAAGTTCTCATACTCGAAAGAGTTGCTCCTGTTATCCCTGATGCTCCTGAGCTGAAAGGCAATGACCGCTATACAAACGGAGAAGGTCAGATATGGTTCAGCAGTGACGTTACTCTAAACTATAATATTTCCGATGCTGATTCAGGTCTTGCAAGAGTGGATATAGTGAGAACTCATGAGGGCGAAGCTCCTGAAGCTCATCTGACTAATGAGTATATCCACAAAGCTGTTATCACACAGAGCAATGTCCATACTGCATCTACTGCTGACGGAAAAGACGGAAAATTCGACTTCAATGTCTACGCAGAGGACAACGCAGGCAACCGCTCGGAAAATTCATTCACTGTATATAAGGATACTTCAACACCTTATATTTACTCGTTCAGCTTCTCAGGACTTGTAAAGAACAGCGACAGTGAGATATGGTTCAATAAAGCTCCGGCTAAATACGGACACTTCCATAACAGCGATTATATAATGACCGTAACTGTAAAAGATGATCTCGGAGCAAGCTCCGGTATAAAGAATATTTACTGCGAGCTCTATAATGATGACGGTTCATTGTTCAGGTCTTATGTATTCGATGCTTCATCATTCAGAAGTACAGGCGAGGCTGATACCTATTCTGCTGATTTCATAGTACCTGAGGGATTCAAGGGCGATATAAGAGCATGGGCTGTCGATAATGTAGCTCATGAATCACAGAAAGCTTCACCTAACGGATTTATCTCTGAGAACAAAAATAATCACGATAACGCTTCATACAGCCATGTGACTATAACTCTGCCTTCAACTGCAAAACGTGATACAAGCGGCAGACCTCTCTATAATCAGAACGTTGAAGCTAAGATAGAGATCACCGATCTGCACTCCGGTATCGAGCAGATACGCTGGAGAACTTCCGATTCTCAGAACTGGATGGACCTTAGAATAGACGCTAACGGAAATATCAGCGGAAACACTGAGGGCTGGGAAATACAGAAAAACGACAGGAATATCATCCAGAGCATTTCTAAAAATATCATCGTATCAAAAGATGCTAACGACGATTTCATTCAGGTCGCTATGAAGGATAATTCCCAGAATATATCCGAAGCAGAGGCAAGATTCAGCATTGATAAGCATAAGCCTGTCATAGCAGTTTCCGGAATCGAAAAGTCGGATCAGGTGAAATATTACAACACCCATAAAACTGCTCATGTTGTTATTTCTGAGCGAAATTTCGATTCTCCTTCTGTAAACGGAACTGTAGATACAAGATTTGCTGACGATAATAGTACTGATAAGAATTCAGACCAGTTCAGACATACAAGAGACCTTCCATTCAATTCCGACGGACGTTACAACCTTAACATAACTGATACTGACCTCGCCGGAAATACCTCAGATGCCTATGCATCCGGTACATTCGTTATCGATACTATTGCTCCGAAAGCATCTGTAACTGTAAGAAAAGACGACGGAGTCATAGTTGCAAACGGAAAGAATACCTACATTGAAAGTCCGGCACAGGCAACTGTAGTTATCGATGAAGTTAATTTCGACCCGAATCTCGTCAGCATAACCATAAACGGCAAAGCGTTCGCACCAAGCGGCTGGAGCGGTACAAATTCTCATTCCGCTTCTATTCCTGTAAGCTACTTTACAAATGACGGCTCATACACTATCTCTGTATCCGGTAAGGACCTCGCAGGAAATACTCTGAAAACTACTGTCGTTTCGTTTACTGTAGATAAAAAAGAGCCTGAAATAAATATCACAGGCGTATCCTCAGCTAATAAGGACACTGTTGCTCCTGTTGTCAACATCAAGGACAGCAACCTTGATTCTCAGAACGTAAAAGTATACAGAAATGGTCAGCCGCTGAAGCTCACTACAGAAAATAACGGTCAGACAGCTAAATACGATGTCGACGGCAGCGGCAGCTTCATCACTGCTAACTGGGTAGAGGAAAAGGACAACAAGGATATCAAAAAGAAACTCGTATTCGATAACTTCCCGACTGATGAGGTTTTCGACGGCTCTTACAGAATTGAAGTTGAAACTGCTGATAAAGCTGAAAACACATCTTCTGAAAAGCTCGAATTTACTGTAAACAGACACGGCTCTGTATTTGCGGTGCAGAATGCGGAGGATATAAACGGAAAATATCTCAATAAAGCTCCAACTATCGTCATAACAGAGCGAAATGTAGACAAGCATAACTCCGATTCTGAAATAATCATAATAGTCGATAAGGGCTCAAATACAGTAAAGCTCACAGGCAGTCAGTATGAAGTTTCCGAGCCTGTAGCTTTATCGGATAATTCAGGATATGAGTACACATACACTATCCTTCCGGAAGTATTCGATCAGGACCTTAACTACAACATCTCTATACAGTCAGTCGACGCTGCCGGAAATAAGAACGTAAGCTCCGGAAGAGGTGCTGAGGTAAGCTTTGACCTCGATACTCAGGAACCTGAATTCAAGTGCGACGGTCTCTCGGATAAAGCGGAATTCAGAGAATCCGAAAAGGAATTCAGAATCAATGTAAACGAGAGAATAAAGCATATCAAAGTTACTACAAGCAGCGACGAAGTTCTTCTTGATATAGATCCGGAAGACGGAGAAAACAGCTATGTATTCAAGATACCGGCTTCAAACAGCTCCCGTGACCTTACTATAGAACTTACAGACCTCGCCGGCAATACTACCGTAAAAACATACAGCGATCTGCTTATTACAGAAAATGTCGCTCTTTATATGATGCATAAATCATGGGTAAAGATCACCGGTATATCAGTACTCGCAGGTCTTGGTGCAATAGGCGGACTGCTGTTCGTAAGAAAAAAGAGAAAGAATAGATGATACAGGTGATATAATGTTAAATTTCAATAAACTGAAAAATAAAGAAATGATTACCGGACATGATGTCGGAAAATTGATAATCTGCAATGATATATATTCATATGCCGTACAGTCCGGAGCCGATCAGTACAAGGAATTTACCCCTGTAACTCAGGAAGAACTGGATGTGCTCATAGATAGGATAGATACCTATGAGGAGGCAGATATCCTTGAATGCTATGTGCAGCTGCAAAATTTTATAAAATATGCTCAGGCTATGTCATATGCTTACAATCAGCAGGCACAGAACGGCTTCTGCCGTCTGCTGATGTATATGACTCAGGCACAGCAGGTAGAACACGCAAGACGTATGATAGAGCTTCTGCCTATGATAATGACTAATTCACAGTTCAGCGAAATGAAAAATCCCGGTGAACTCGCAAGACTAAGGGGAGTGGCTGTCGTTGCGGACAGCTTCCCGTGCCGTCCTAAGTGCCTTGATGCTGACGACCACTTCATCGAACCGGAAATAGACTGCTTCCAGGAAATGATGAGCCTTGAACATTCGGAAACTATGGAAAATAAAATAGCTTATTTCCGCAACGACCTCATGCTTAAAGGTCTGGAGTATCAGAATGCCTATAATAAGCTGTTCGAGCTTATCGCAGAAAGAATAGATATACCTGAGTTCACGGTCTTCTGTACCGATACCGGCGAGATCATTAAACAGATCGAAGAATTCAATGCTCAGCGTGCTGATATGGAAAACGAGATCGCCGGTGAAGGTGAAGAATACGAAAATAAAAAAAGAATACTGAAAAAAGTGTTCATGCCTATCGACCTGAATGAAATAAGAATAACGGAAGAAGCTGTAAAAAAAGTCAGAGAAAAGCTCGACGATATTAGAATATTCCGTACTTCTGTAAATGACCTTGTAAAGCTTCTCCTGCCTGATAGGAGGACATGATGGGATACACAAAAGGTATCGACGGAACTTCATCGACCATCGGACAAGTTCTTGAAACTAATCTACAGGTAAATTCGGTTTCAAGAAATGCCTTTCGTATCATGAAGCAGTCCTCTGCTATGAACAAACTTTCAACTTTGAAAATAACAAAGAAAATGGCTTCCGGTACGGAAGATGAAGTTTGCATAGAAAAAGACAATCTGAAAATATCATTTGAAAATCTCGCCGGTCTTGGAAACGGACTAAAAACTACTACTCACCGGCTCGCAGATGCACTTATGATAAAATTCACGGAACTCGGTTCAAAAGAACAGATAGTAACTCTTTCGCTCGACGAGTATATGAGACTTTGTGAGCTGAAAAATACTACAGAGATGCGAAAGCAGGTCAACTCCGACCTGAAAACGCTCCTCAATATGCGTGTAAGCTTCCAGAAATCTTCAAACAGAGAACAGAGTATGCAGGACATCAGATTGTGTACCAATGTGAAGATAAAAAATAATATCATCTTCTTCACTTTCAGCGACGAATTCTTCATTATTATGAAGACTATGCCGGTGATGCCTTATCCGGAAAAACTATTCAGGATAAATCTGAAAAAGAATCCTAACAGCTATTACTTCCTGAAAAAAATTTCCGAGCATAAGAAGATGAACTATTTCAAGAAAAATGCCGATACTCTCAGCGTGAAAACTCTGCTGAGCTGTACTCCGGAGCTTCCCTCCTACGACGAGGTCGTCAATACCGACAGAGCTGTGGGAAGACGCATTATCGAACCGTTTGAAAGAGATATGAATGAGCTTTCTGACATCCTCAGGTGGGAATACTGCCACTCAAACGGCACTAAACTAAGCGACGATGAGCTCGTTAATTTCAATTACCACATCTTCTATGGACTGCTCATCAAGATAAAATGGCGTGAATATCCTAAGCTTGAACGCAAGAAAAACAAAGTATCAAAAAGCAAATAAGCTGTAAAGAACCTGTCAGCATGGCGTATCCGAAAGGCTTAGAACCTGTCTTCACAAGTAAGGTTCTTATCGCTGCTGACAGATTTATTTTTGTGAAAGGAGCTCTTATGAATAAAATAATCGTTCAGGTCTATCTTCCTGCAAACGGAAAGACCTATGATATAAGACTTCCCGAAGATATGTATGTCCACGATGCTGCGGACATACTCGGCGACCTTTTTGCCGATGCTGCAAAAGGTCTTTACTGCAAGGGCGATGTAAATATACTCTGCTTCCTTGATAAGGGTGAAAGTCTTCCTCAGGACAAGACTCTTAAAGAACTTAATATCTGCAACCGTACAAAATTAATGTTCGTATAATTCAATGTAAAGGAGTGAGATAATGCTTCTTATTACTTTTTTGCAGAACGAATTTATAAATACAACTGTTCTGCCCGATAAGAAAAAAGGTCACTATAAACTCAATCACGGCATAAGCAGTCTGACAGAAGATATAAATATCGACGGTATCGACAATAAATGGATAATATCCGGCGGTACGGAATACAGCATATACCGCTATTCAGATGACGATAATGCCGAGCTCGTACAGCAGGCTGAGCTGACAAGTGACGATGTGCTTACTATAGATATTGCCGGTACAAGATGTATCCTTATAGTCGAGACTATAAAAGATGAGAAAAACCGCTTCAATAAAATATGCTTCAATAATCCTTCTTCTCAGAAATTCAGTATCGGAAAGAAAAGCGACAACGATATAGTCCTCGATGATACATACATATCCGGTTATCATGCTCTTATATCCAAAGAAAACGGAGTATGGAAGGTCACCGACCGTCAGAGCAGAAACGGTACTTATGTAAACAACCGCAGAATAGACGGTGAACATGAGCTTAATATCGGTGATGTAGTTTTCATCGTCGGATATAAATTCATAATCTGTGCCGACTTCATAGCCGCTAATATCGATTTCGATAAGAACGTAAAAGGAAGCGGTCTGAGCAAAGTTGTATTCCCTAAATTTGTACGTCCGGTCAAGAAAAGTGAAAGTCATGACGACTATTTCTACAGAACTGTCGACCTCGGAGAAAAAGCTCCGGAGCTGCCTGAAATAAAGCTTCTTCCGCCTGAGCATATGCATAAGCTTGACGAACAGCCTGCTATACTCAGTATGGGACCTGCAATGACAATGAGCACCGCTACAGTCCTCGTATCCGCTTACTCCGGTCTTGCCGCATATTACCGTGGCACAAATATATCCTATGTAGTACCTTCTTTTATCATGGCAGGAAGCATGGTGCTTTCATCTATGATGTGGCCTAATCTCCTTAGAAAACGCCGCAAAAAGGTACAGAAGAAAAACGAAGCTCAGCGTATAAAGGAATATCAGGACTATATCATGGACCTGAGAGCTGCTGTGAATGTAATGCTCGATAACGAAAAAGAGTACCTATGCAAAAAATCGCTCACCGCAGAGCAGTGCCTGACAAGAGTAATAAACCATGACCGTTTCCTGTGGAGCAAAAGTATCAACGATGAGGATTTCCTCAGTGCTGCAATAGGTACCGGAAAAAAAGAATCCCAAATAAAGGTAAAGTACACCGAAGATGCTGACACTTTCTTCAAGGACGACCTGCGTTATGACATGATGCAGTTTGCTCACGATGAAAGGATACTCTACGATGTGCCGATAACTATATCGCTCAATAAGGGCTGCATATGCGGTATCAGCGGAGAAAAAACTGCTGCATATGACCTCATCAAAGAGATAGTAGTACAGCTTACTTCACTGTACTCATATGACGAGCTGAAGCTCATCTTCATTTGCGGTGAGGACGAGGCTGAAAAATGGGACTATGTAAAGTGGCTTCCGCATACATGGAACAGCGAAAACTCTTTCAGATACTTCTCATCCTCTGCCGATGAACTGAAAGAACTTGCTGCCGAGCTTGAAAAAGAGATCGATAACCGTATGACTCACCCACAGAATGATTTCCCGAAAATGCTCGTTATCGCCTCTAACAAAAAATATATGGACAGCCTTGATATCATGTCCGTGATAATGAAGAACAGAGAATCACTGAATATAAGCATACTTACAGCGTTCGGAATGTACAACTACAACAATTCAAATATCATAATAGAGATATCCGCTGAGGGTGCTAAGGTCTATGACCGCAAAAACAGCGATGTATCTGAATTCAAGCCATATACAGTGCCTACTGCATTCGATTCACCTGTGATAAACTTTGAAAATTATCTCGATTCTATATCAAATATAAAGCTCGATATAACCAACGAAAAATATCAGCTCCCTAAGATGATAACATTCCTTGATATGTTCAAGGTATCTAAAGTAGAGCATCTGAACAGCCTTACAAGGTGGGCTGAGAACAATCCTATAAAGTCGCTTAAAACTGAGATAGGTGCATCACCGTCCGGTGACGTTTTCTTCATCGATATGCACGAAAAATATCACGGTCCTCACGGTCTTATAGCCGGTACTACAGGTTCCGGTAAGAGTGAATCTATCATCACCGTGATACTCTCACTTGCAGTAAACTACAGTCCGGAGGAAGTCGCATTCGTTATCGTCGACTACAAGGGCGGCGGTCTTGCCGACGCTTTCAACGATGTCAAAGAAGAAGTTATAGACGGCAAAACAGTTGAGGTAAGCTATAAGCTCCCGCACGTTGTGGGCACTGTTACAAACCTCGACGGCTCAACTATCGAAAGAGCCTGCATATCCATTGAGACTGAGATCAAACGCCGTCAGATACTTTTCAAGAAAGCACGTAAGATTTCCAACGAAGGTACTATGGATATTTACAAGTATCAGCAGCTCAGACGTGAAGGTGCCGACCTCGAAGTGCTTCCTCACCTATTTATAGTGTGCGACGAGTTTGCTGAGCTCAAAGCCGACAGAAGCGACTTCATGGACCTTCTCGTAAGTGCGGCACGTATCGGACGAAGCCTCGGTGTACACCTCATACTCGCTACACAGAAGCCGGACAGCGTTGTAAGCCCTCAGATATGGAGTAACTCACGTTTCAAGATATGTCTTAAAGTTCAGGGAAAAGAGGACAGTAAGGCTGTTATCCAGTGCCCTGACGCTGCCGAAATATCCACTACAGGACGTTTCTTCTTCCAAGTTGGATACAACGAAGTTTTCAGCATGGGACAGTCTGCATGGTGCGGTGCAGATTATATCGAAGCAGAAGATTTTGTCAAGAGTGATATAGAGTCCGCTGAGGTCATAGGCAATACCGGAAATATCATTTACGAAAAAGTGAGAAAACCCGAAATAAAAGTAAACAAGAACAAGCGTACAGTTTCTCAGCTCATAGCTGTAAGAAATTACCTTATAGATATTGCAAAGGATATAGATGTAAGACCACTCTGGCTCGACCCTATCCCTGCGAAGCTCTCTCTCAAAGCACTCTACAGCGAGCTCGGCGAGCGTAAATACAGGGACAATTACGTGCCGCTTGACCCTATTATCGGTAAGCGTGACGACCTGTACAACCGTATTCAGGAGATAATGACAGTGCCGTTCTCTGAGAAAGGAAATCTCATAATTTACGGAGCTGCCGGAAGCGGACTTGATATGTTCTTCATTTCCTTTGTTTACTCTCTCATCTATGCCTATAATGCAGAGCAGGTAAATATCTATATACTTGATTTTGATGCAGGATTCCTTAAAGTATACGACAAAGCTCCTCAGGTCGGAGATGTTGTGCTCGCAGAAGAAGAGGAGGACGTAAAGAACATTATAAGCTCCGTAAGTGATGAGATAAACAGAAGAAGCAAGCTCTTCTCGGAGTACAGAGGTGAATATTCAGAATACTGCAAGTACTCCGGAAGCACTCTGCCTAACATCGTGCTCATCCTCAACAACTACACTGCCTTCATGGAGAAATTCAACGAAGCAATAACATCTCAGCTTATATTCATCGCAAGAGAAGGCGTTAAAAGAGGTATATATGTCGTTATCGGAACTCCTTCTATAAATACCAATTTCCGCCTGAGACAGTATATCCAGCAGACTTTTATGCTGAAAATGAACGATGTAAACGATTATGTCGGAATACTCGGACGTACCGGCGGTATCACTCCTTCCGACTGTGCAGGAAGCGGTATAGTCAAAGAAAACGATATAACATATAAATTCCAGACCGCCGATATTTTCGATATTATCCCTTCAGATGACGAATCCGACGAAGTTATCCTCGATTCCGCTAAGGAGATAAGAGACCTCTGCGAGAACATCAATAAAAACTGGAACGGCAGGTCCGCACAGTCATACAAGCAAATAGAGGTCAACGCTGAAAATGTACTTTCCGAAAGCATATCATGGAAAAACGTACCGCTCGGAACAGTAGATGAGACCGTCTTTACCTATGATATGAGCGATAAGTACATAACATTTGTCTCATCTGTTTCTGAAAATCAGCTTACACGTTTTGCCGGATATATCACAAAGGCTCTTGCTAAGGACGACTCTATATCTGTAGTTCTGCTTGACAGCTCCGGAGAACTAAGGCCGGATGAAGATGTAAATTATAAGTATTACTCAACAGTTGAGGAGTTCAATGAATGGAACAAATTCTACAAAGCAGATGCCGAAGCAAGATGCAGTAAGCTAATAAGAAATGAACAGGGCGAGATAGTCATGAGCGAGGACGCTAAACACGTATACGTCGTGATAAACTCCTTCCAGAAAGCTTCAAAAATAGCCGATCTCAACGTAACATTCAATAACTTCAAACTCATTATCAACGAACTTCCTGAGGTACACTACCACTATGTTATCCTTGACACTGAAAATGATATGAACGCCGACAGAGGTGCGTATGTTCACATCGTCAAAAACCTTGAAGATATTACTTCTCTTGAGAATTTTGACACTGAAAATAACAGAGAATGGTTCGATGCTTCAGGTATATGGCTCGGCGGAAGCTTATCCAAAAACGGATTATTTACTATTGAAAACTCACTTCCTATGCTGACAGAAAGTGAAGCAGTTGTAATAAGAAATAAGAACGCTGAGAAGAAATTCCGTTATTTCGGATGAAAAAATGGTGGATTTTCACAGCAAAAAGAGTGGATTATCTCAGCAATAAAAAGGGTAAAAAACAGCAAAAAAAATTTTTAGGCTCAAAATTCGCAGATATACCGTGAATAATTGGGCATCCAAAATTTAAAATAACTAAAATTTTAACTCGTGCATTTTTAAAATACCCCAAAATGCAAATGTGGTATAATGTATTCAACAAAGCAAGAGATGCTTTGAAAACGATCAAATTTATTTATTAATAGGAGGAATTTAAAATGGCAGGCAATTCAATTCGTTACAGTGAAGGTACAGATTCCATCATAAACACTGCAGCAGCTATCTCTGAGCTCGGAGATGAATTTTTCAACGAGTACACACAGCTTTAC
>AUXO012894195.1_pt1 | contig 11154 bp, 23 predicted proteins | sample 768731 | NCBI WGS metagenome assembly AUXO01 (sample SAMN02715735, study PRJNA202380) | gut metagenome | biome: sheep rumen | host: Ovis aries | place: New Zealand: Palmerston North | reverse complement strand
TATTCTTAAGTAATTTTTCATAATAAGAGAAAGTAAAGTTTGGCTCTGGTGGTGTATAGCCATTATGATAATTTTTATAAACTGCAATATAAGAACTTACTGCAATACATTTATGTCCATCTTTAGTAACTTCTTTAATTTCCAAAGGCTCTTTTGAAATGTTATGTGAAGTTACGGTGCCTGTAAAGCTAGTGTCTCTAATATCAATTAAATCGCTCAGTTTAATTTTAGGCACAACTTCCTTAAATTGTACTGCATCTTTTAAGGTGTTAAGTTCCCACTCTGTAATATAGCTATCACGAAGATGGTCATCTATATAGTAGCTACAAATAGCCAAAGAGTTTTTAAGAATCTTTACTCTACGATATACACTTGCTCTATCATCATGCCAATGTATGCCACTTTCTAATGCTGGGCAATTTTCTAAATCATCAAAGTAAACATTCTTATCTGTAATAAGGAACTTTACACGATTATAGAATTCACAATAGCTATCACGCTTAAAAGTAAACTTTTCAAAAATATCAGTACAAAAACTTGCCGCTAAAATTTTAGCATTATCATCCTTACCACGATTTAGGCTAACTGGAGTCCTAACTAATAAATATTTACTTGAGCCAACAGTTTTATTAAGGAATTCATCTAAATCCTTTCCTACAGAAAGTCTCTCAAATCTTTTTTCAGATTCTTTAATAAGTTCAATTGTTTTGTCAAAATTTTTATAAAGGTTTTCTACTTCAGTATCATAAATACCATATTTTAAGTTTGCTTTTAAAACTTTAGACTTTAATGACTCTCTATGAATAGTTCCTTTCCTAATTGTATCTAATTCAAAAAGGTACATATCAGAAAGCAAATCTCTATTCCTAAGCCAATTTTTCAAATCGCGTACATAACTATCATCAGTAAATATATCTTTTACAGATAACTTAATAACTTCACCATTTAAGTTATACGTATCTTTTGTATCAAAAAATTTAATTGATTTAGTAATACTATTAATAGTTGAGTTCGCATCGAACTCTCCAAAATATCTTTTCCGATAATATTCCTTACTATCTACAAATCCAAAACCACCACAGTTACAACCAACATTACGATAGCCAGAAATACAAGTAAACCAAAGATCAGCACAAAACTTAGCAATATTAGCATTTGGTGCCTTAATAAGAAGAGCAACCTGTCCTGTTTTACCATGGTTTTTACCGTATGTATCTTTGCCCTCATAATTAAATGCGTAATGTTCTCCATCTACGAAGTCTTCCATAATAAATCTACTAGAGAACAAATACTGCTTCAAGCTGTCTTTATTAGGTTTTATAAAACTGATAACATCAGAATAAGTAATTTTTGAAGGTTCTTTAAGATTATCATAGGCATCTTCATAGTTGATATAATCTTTTCCAAAGATTTCTTCACAAGTTGCAGGGTAAAATAGAGAATACGCCTTTCTAGTTTTAACATTATAAAATGGTGTCGCTTTTGATTTGGAATTTACCTCAAGTTCACCAAATTGTGTTTCTAAAGATTTTTTTACAAAGTCTTTTAAGGAAATAATGTCATTAGCAAAAATGCCCGACTTGTATTTTTTTGCATTTGCTATATGTAAAGCGTTAATTACATTTTTTTCAGTAAACTTAATATTCATAGTAACTTCCTAAATATATTTTTTTATAATATGTTTATAAAAACAAAAAAGCCGAGATTTATTTCTCGGCTTTAAGTATTATTTGTTATATTTATTTATGCTTTTTTAGTTGGTTCATTTTTAAGAGTTTCAAGCATAGCTTTATCAAGAATTGCAAACTCATTATAGAGATAAAGAAACCAATTCTTTTCTTTTGATGGAAGCAGCTGTCCATCTACTTCGAACCAATATGGAAAATCTGTTCCTTTAATCACAAGGGGCTCTTGTTTTGTACTAATAGCTTTATCGATGATTTCTTTATGCTGCTTTGAAATAAACAATCGCAGGCCTGATTCATGACTTTTAGCTATTTCATAGTAATAAATACCTAATGCGTTAATAAGACGCCAATATTTAATGCCATCAACTTCAATATAATCAAGTGTTTTTATATCTGTTTTCTTAATAGCATAATTTGAAAGTGTCTTTGTCCATCTTCCAGATGCAGATTTAGGTGTATATTCCGCTTCAATAATATGATATACTTTTATATTTTTTGGGAACTTACCATCGGCTATAACTACAAAATCATTATTAAAGTTTTTTTCTAATACTCGATACGCTGCGGAATTAGCTTTACCAGGAATAACGCTGATTACATCATCTGGGTCATTTTTATTTTCAATTCTTACTTGATAATAATGTTTAGCACTCATTTTATTATCCTCTTTTAATATAATATGTACATAAAAAGCCAAAAAAATAATTTCTGGCTTTTAATATGTGTTTTAATTACTGAATTTTTGAATAGTTATCATATACAGCAGATTTGTGCCAAAGTACAAACCCATAAATACAGTTCAAACACCAGAACACAAACTGCGCGGTCATTACCCAAGAACCAGCACGAATTGCAAGAACAACTGAGCCAATATCAAGAATCAGCCAATAAATCCACTGTTCACGAAATCCAAGTACCATAAAGAATTGAGCAATATAAGCAGGAACAGATGTTACGCTATCTACAAACGGCTGGCTATCAAGTGCACCAAACATAGGAACATTTTTAAGGAAAATCCAATATCCAATTGTACCAACTACAAAAATAAGCGCTGTAATAAGATTACCCTTCCAACCTAACTTTTTAGCCTTAATTTCAATAGTCTTAGCATTTTCTTTTCGACGATAATTCTTAGCCCAAATAACTAAACCAATTACCATTGAAACAGCATACATAATGTTTTCAATAAACTCCCCCCAGAGATGCTGTGGTAAAGCAAAACAGAATACATATGTAAACAGCTGGATATAACCAAATACATAGAAAGAAATCTTTCCCTGTGAACAAAGTACAACTGAAATTACGCCTGAGAGACCAGAAATAATCAAGCCCACACTATCGGGTGTACCTGTTACAAATCCAATTACAATTGCAAGAACCTGCAATGCAAGACCAACTGCAAACATTGCCCAATCCAATGGTTTTTTACCATTGATAAACTCTTCTTTTAGAAGTTCACCAAATTTCATTTATTGCTCCTTTTTATCTTTATAGATTTTCTTTAAGAAACTATGAGTATCCTGCGCAAAATCTATACCTTTATGAAGTGTTTTAATTTTATATTGAAAACAAGAGTATGACCCTTTATTAAGTTCTTTAAGTTTAGCCTTAGCTTCTTTTAACGAAGAAAACCAAGTTGCATAACTAATATTATCTGTAGCTGAATCTTGCCAACTACAATAATATCGTGGTTTTTTCTGTACAATAACCCTTAAAACATATCTTTCTAATCGATCTTTTTGCTTACAAAAATATCCTGGGCATTCCTCTATAGAATCATCTTTATTTCCCCAACAAGTTCTTACGTCACGATAACCTAGAGACCATACTTTAAGCATTTTATTAATTTCATCATACTTAAAAGTAGTTTTAACTGTACATTTATCATCCCATTCTAATAGATTATAGTCTGTACAATAATAATTCCAAGTAGGAATTTTATCATTAATAAAAAAATTATAAATATCTTCAAACTCGGTTATTTTAGACCACTCATCCAATTTGATATCGCTAATATCTCCATTATTGATATCATAAATCCATTTACAAGACTTTTTAATAGCAGCAAGATCATCATCTGAAATAAGGACATGACGAGTACGAAATACTAAGTCTCCATCACCAATACATCTTGGTTTAGTTATTGCAAGTTGTTTCATACTTATAATATGTATTTTAATGAGGAAAAGTCTTTTTTATAAGGAATTATTTCTTAATTAAGCCTGAAATCCAATACTATGAATATAATCTCTTACTTTGCAGAAATTTTCATAATAGCTCCCCTCAAGCTCTTCAAACTCATATCCAAAAATTGTATAGAGATTCTTAAGAATTTCATAGAAAGTAACGCGAATATTATAATCTGAATCAGGCATATATCTCTCGCCATCATCTACAATAGGTTTTACTCTTGGCTTAATTAAGAAAATCTTATTCCATTTGATCGTCTTAGCATATTGTTTTGCGACATCATATAGAACATTATATTCTTCTCTATTAATTGCGAATCCTTCACGGTCTTTATATGCAGCTGCATACATAAGAGTTACCATGTTATCAGTGTCTGAAATAAATACACCTGGATTCTGAGGAGAACAAATAAGTTCTTCATTATAACGATTTTGCTCAGTAATATTATATAGAAAATCTTTGAAATTAAATTCAGTATCCTTCTTTAAATGGCAAATATCTCGGCCCTTTTCATAGGAGAATGGAATACCAAAATATTTTCCAATATCATGAACAAGAGTTGTCTTACCCTCTGATGCAGTGCCTGCAATAAGGATATTATGAGAATAATATGCTCTAAAAGGCTGAGCAATCTTAAACCAATTCGCAAGTGGATTTTCTCGACACATTGTACCAGAAATTGGATTTTGGGTTCTGTCTGAAAAGTCAATATGAACTCGATAAGAATATAATACGTCATGGCTGTTAACAGCATTATTGATATCATCTACATACCTTGATTCTGCTACATAAAATGTAATTGTATCTGACCAACTATCATCATCCTCATCACGTGGGGTACTCTGAATAAATTTTTCTACCTCGCCTAACCAAACTTTCCAATTATTTGGGCTCATAGATTCATCAAGACCAAGTTTAGTATCGTTAATCATATGAACTGCAACTGTTTCATCTTGTAAAAAGTTTCTGATAATATTATATCGCTTTTCTAATGGCAAAAGCTTTCCACGTGGATCACCATCATAACCGCAAACAATAACATGCGTAAAATCATTTAATTTTTTAGCTTTCATAATCAGGTCAAGATGACCCTGATGCATAGGTGAATACCCACCAAAGCAAACTCCAATATTCATTTAATTACCTTTCCTAATAATATTTATATATTATATGTATTTATTTATAGAGGAGTATATATTTTAGTCCCATTTTCCGGTGAAAAAATCCTTAAATTCCTTTCCATAGAACTTAAGAATTTTAGTAATCAACATTTCTAAAGCTGCAGTTATTATTGCTGCAATTATTATATCTTTCATGAATTAAAACCGTTTGTTTTTTCATCTGGACGATTATCTCTATCCAGAACTATATCATTACCAAAAAATACATTATTAAAATCAAATGTTCCAATATGTTTGTTTTCTAAGTATTTACAAACTCGTTTAGTTATAGATTCTGCGAGTTGTTCACTCATCCAACGTCTTTCCCATCGTCGTTGACTATAATCGTCTTTCTCATCATTTTTAACAAGTTTATCATAGTCTTCTTCTCTGGAGATATCTTCTTTAACTAAAGATTTAATTTCTCTAATCATTTCAGCTACATTTACTTCTGGAAGTGGGCCATCGAACATTTCATCATAGTCTTTCCTAGTCATATATTCGATAATCGCTTTATTATTACCAGTAAGCATTGTCTGTAAAATTACAATTTCTTCAGAGGCACCCGTAAGTCTTGGTTCTTCATCATCAAAAACATACTTATTATCATCTATTTCTCTAACACAAAACTTACTTTTTCGAGTTGATTTATGAAGGGTTCCAGAAACAGCGTCCACATTAAATTTGAAAGAGTTTCCAGCATTATATACATTTACATCAGTTTTATCAAACATTTAATCACCTTTATAAGTTTTTAGAATGATTGCGTAAATAAGGATTATTATTCTTATAATCTTCGCTTCCTATACCAAGAACTATAAATGCAGAACATATTACAAGAAACACACCGCAAATGATCACCCAAATCATAACTTCTCCAAGAATTTATTTGCTCTTTCAATTGCATTTACAGATTCTGGTGTTACTGGAACATATGCAATCAAATCATTTATAATAGTCTTAATATCTGAAACATTACGACAAGCCATCCCCGCATTTTTAATAGCATGTCCAAAATTAGGACAACTTGGTTGATAATCAGGAAGATTTTTCCAGACAAAAGCGAGTACAAACTCATCGTTTCCAGCTCTAATAGTAATATCATCTACTGACCTTGTATTTGGGTCAGACTTAAAATGATAACCATCATTGAAAAAGTCATCTTTCTCACCTAACTCGTCAATTGCATCAATTGCAGCTTGTAATGCAGAACTTATTGCGCCCATTTTATTCCTCTCTTTCAAAGATTACAATTACATAATCTGTTGGATTTGAATCATACCAGCCTTTAGATATAGGAGTTATAGAAACAACTTTCCAGCCAGCATTCAGCATATATTGTATTTGAGGTGTTACATCTATAGTTTCACCACGACTACTTCCATTATTAGCGCAAACTTGATATTTTTTAACACATTGAACAGTTTTCGCAAAAACTGGACTGATTAAAAATAACAATGTTAAAACAATTAAAAATTTCTTCATTATTTATACCTCCGACTTAAAGTCATAAATAGAAATTGTTAACATCAAATTATCTAATACTAATCCGTAATGATTACCCTTAGCACTTTTACTTACAGCATTCGCAATCGCGTTAACTCCGAGCACAGAGTCATTTAACTTATCAAGATTATCGTAATAACTTACATGACCCTCCCATTTCTGATACCACTCATTCCAATAAATTTTCATTTCTTGGGAATTAGATAATTTTATAATGAAAGGCTTATTAGTCTTCATCTTTGTCTTCTTCTATACCTATCAAGCAACAATTGACGATTTCGTTCATCAATGCAGCCAAACCTCTTTTACAAATATAAGTTTCTTTAGAACCAACTTTTATATAATATTCTGAAGGATTACCACAACTGCTACAAAGTGGCGTGGGTGAAACTGTAAGCTTTTTAACTTTGAAATTATCACTCATAATTATTCCTTCTTTTCAGCACGCTTTGCAAGCCACTTTTCTTTTGTCAAAACTGAACCATCAGAATCATATATAGGCGACATACCCCACTGATATCCAGAAGCTTTCCGAACATAGAGTACGCCAGTATTTTTATCCATTACAATTGCAGAAGATGTGTTATCACTACTGAAATGTACAAGTTCAACAGGATTGAAGAAGTCTGTAAAGGTAACACTTTCTGCTTTACTTGTTGAAACCTCTACAACCTTAACTTCTGTAGGAGCGTTACAACTTACAAAAATAGCTGATGTAATTACCATCAAAATAAAAATAATCTTTTTCATTTTATTTCTCCTTAAATTTAAGAGTGCCTTTAACTCCACCTCTATATAACATTTCTACATTATTCTTATCTAAATAAACTAAAGCATCAGTAATTGTCATATCCTTCAACTTTAGAATATCAAATCCACGCTCAACAAACAATACACCAATTGGAAAACCGTCTTTGTTTATCGGAATATACATATCTCCGTTGTCTACGACCATTTTAATTCTCCTTTCTTGTATTTTTCAATATATTCTTCATATACTTCTTTTGCATACCAATCACAGTACTCTCCACTGCTTACCGCGTGATTAAGAGGAAAATTAAGAAGAGATTCCATATCGGTAATCTCTTCTCTGAGCTTTTCTTTATGCTCTTCTATTCTATGGTTTCTTTCTTTCCAAGCTTCTTTTGCTGTTAAAAAACAGTTTTCAAGTTTAGCACCTGAAGTGCCAAAGTCCTCGCGGGTTCTTTCTCCATCTGGTCCCACATAATACTTCCAGTCTATTTTGTTAATTACAGGAATGTTGTAAGGATTTGAAGTTGCGCCACCAATGACTACGTTGTGGATTTCGGGATCTCGAACTATGCCCTCTTCCATGAATTCCCAAATATCCCTGAAACAATAAACGGTCATTCCTTTCTTAACCTTTTTAATCATTTACAACTCCTGTTTCTTTTAATTGTTTATCAAATTCATATTCCATATCGTCTACAAATTCGCCAACACTTTCTTCCAAATAAAGTAAACGGTTTTCTGAAAGTAAATCTTTAATCTTTTTTATAGCATTCTGATAAGCTCGCGTATAGCCCCATGCAAAAGTCTTGAAGGATGTAGGATTATCACCAAGCTGTTTTCTGTAGTAATCAATTTCATTATTTTCACATTTCTGCCATTGATCACAGATTTCTTCTTGAAACTTTGCACTTTGACTCATAACTTACCCTTTTCTAATAACTGCTAGTCTTTTGAATGGTCATTAAAAAGCTTTAATGTTTGTTCATCTTCTACTTTAGCCCAAACTTTAGCCCAATGGTCTTCAGCTTCTTGAATAGTATCATACGCGGGAGTAGTATACCCACATATACATTTAATATAAAATTTATATTTATGGTATAAATCATCCCATACAAATCTTGAAGATGCATGACAATCATATTCAGAATCAATTAAGCCATTCTTTGAGCATTCTGGACAAAAATATCTACATGCTCTTCGGTTTTTCTGAATATTCTTAAAGTTTTTGAAGTATCTTATTATATGCATTTTATATATCCTTAAAATTTTATTGACTAAAGCAATTTTAATTAAAGTATGCAAAAGCTTCTTCTAACGTAGATATTTTTTTACATAATACGTTAAGTCGCTGATTTATATATTCTTTAAAATAATTAAAGTAGTTATTATTAATATGTATCTTATCTCCAACAATACCAATAATACTAAAAGTATCATATATGAGAACATGCTCTATAATTTCTTTTGAATTTAATAAATATTTATCTAGAGTATCATGATAAAATTCACGAGATATTCTATCATCATAAAACATATTCTTTTTCACTCTTTGAATTAATTCTAATAATAACTCTTGAGCTTTTTCATTTGTAGCCCATGTACAAGCAGGGCTAAGCTTACACTTTAATATATTATCTTTGTAGAATATTTCTAATAAATACTTTGAATTATTCATACTAGTTTACTGATTGTACATAAATTGTAAATGAATCCTCCATCAACTTCAAGCTTGCTTTATATGAAGGACTAATCGATTTCAAATACATATTTACAATATCCTCTGTAGGCTTCTTATCGCTATAAGAATACTGAACATCTCTAACTGGCGCTCTACTAATAGTACATCCTGAACCTAAGCGGCTGCCACAGTAACCATTCATCTCAAGCTTATCTTCAAGTCTCTTAGAAACATCCAAAATTTCCATTTTTAATTCTCCTATTTTTTATTTTCAAATTTTGCTTTTAATTTTTCGTATTGTGCTCTCTCTGCTTCAAGTCGTTCTTTCTTCTCTTTTCGTTTTTCTGCGGCTTCTCTAGCCTTACTTGCCTTAATATTTTTGTCTACAATTTTCTGAAGTTGCTCATCTGTATAAGTAAGGTACTTACTTGGGAACGATACATAATGTCGCTCATATCCACCATAGTTCCAAGTTTCTTCACCCTGGCCCTCTATAGTATCACAATCTGGATCATAATACCACATATCAATAAATTGATATGAACGGTCTTCCTGCGCTAAAATTTTTGCGACTCTATTCGCATCATCATTAAAAAGTGTAAAGAGTTCTTTAAATTGTGTAAGAGCGGTTTCTGTCATAAATGTCTCCTATTAAAAATAACTAAGGGTTGGATTATCTCGATATAATGATATAATATTATCTATATGGTCTAAAGCTTCTGGACCAAGAATAACCATATTGTAAAGATATCCTTCTACATAGGTACGCCACTGTCCAGGTTTAGGATAATTTTCTTTTGTATTTAATACTGTATAAATTAAATCTAAAAACTTTTTAGTATAATCGTCTGCTGGTGAGATTGTTTCATAGTTATCCCAACGGAACAAAAGTGTTACTGATAAGCCTGTATCCAAAAACCATTTTTGAAAATCAGATAATTCAATTATTTTTGGTGTATAATCAGTCTTATAATTATCCAGGTATGACATAACCTGCTGCATTGACTGACCTGCATGACTCTTATCAATATCGCATGTCCATAAAGGATAACTCATAATCTACCTCTTTTTAATATAATATGTAATCAGATGTAGATTAATTACAAAAAATTAAATTAATTATTTTCTTCAGAAATCAGTTTACGAATTTTATCAATAAGCTTATTTTTACCTTCAACAGTTTCAGTTGGAATATCCTTAGGTCCCAAGAATGTAGCAATCATCTGTAGCTCATTCAAATTAAATTGTTTTCCAGTAACATAACCAGCATTAAAGATAGATTGATTATCCATAGCAATAAACTCATGGCCATTTTCTACTTTCATTGGCTGATTATCATCACGCACAATAATAGCTGCATTGCCATGCATTAACATACCTTCATGATACTGATTTTTTTCTAACCACTTATTAAATCGTTCTTCTGCTTTAGTCATTCTTTATCTCCAATAATTTTTCAAAAATATCCTTTTGAGAAGAATATGTATTCTCAAAAAATTTTTCTATAAAATCAACTGCGTCATTTAATTTTGTAAATACTGTTATAGGTGTTTCACGACCTATTCCACCCTCAGAAATATAAGCATCATATTCTAATGGTAGAACACCATTGTATGAAGCATCCCTATTATTACTTTTTGGTACTATATATCCAACAAAGCCCATACCAGAGTATAACAAGGCATCATCTAGCGCACTCCAATTAGATTTCATACTATCGTCCTCTAATAACTTCGAATATTATCGCCTTCTAAAAACTTTGAATAGTATTTAAGCCATCGGCTATCTACTATATGATAGCCGTCACCTAAATTAGAAAATCCTTGATATTCATTTAAGTATTTCTTAAATGCATCTTTCATTTCTGCTTCTATGCCATGGTCTTTACAAAATTCATTAAATCCGCATAGTTTCATTTAACACTCCACTTCCATACTGATACAGACAACATCAACACCAAGATTACCCTTAGTAACATTAGAATGTGTCCAATCATCATCATAGAAAATAATATCTAAATCACATAATGCGTACTGTAAGTCCTTATTCTCACGAACTTCATTAACAAAGTCCTCATCTGACATATCTAATATGCTCTTATCAATATCGGAACCTCTAAGTCGTTCTTTAGCGTCCTTTATACCAATAAAATCTTTATCTAATAAAAACTGACCTTCCA
>AUXO016657423.1_pt1 | contig 11155 bp, 13 predicted proteins | sample 768731 | NCBI WGS metagenome assembly AUXO01 (sample SAMN02715735, study PRJNA202380) | gut metagenome | biome: sheep rumen | host: Ovis aries | place: New Zealand: Palmerston North | reverse complement strand
TTTACTGCTGGAGTAGGAGAAAATGGTTGTGAATGTAGAGAAACAATTATTAAGAAATTAGCTCCATTAGGATTAACTATTAATGAAGAAGAAAATAATAGTATCGCAAGTTATAAAGATAAATCTGAAGGTAAAATATCAGGTGATGATTCTAAGATAGCTATTTATGTATATCCAACTAATGAAGAATTAATGATTATAAAAGATACATATGAATTAATAAATAAGAAAAAGTAGATTGTTATCTACTTTTTTTGTTTTTATTTTGAAGGTAAACAGAATAATACTAATAAAATAATTGCTCCAATTATTGGTATTAATCCTAAAAGTATAAGCCAACCAGAATGATTAATATCATGTATTCTTCTTACACCCATACTTAATAATGGTAATATTGTTATTATTTCCCATACATGTCTAATCATTGTACCTGTATTACCAGGCATATTATTAGCAAAGACTATTATTCCTCCTATTATAATACTTAAAAAGAAGTATCCTAGAATAGCTAACCAAAAATCTTTTCTTGACGTAGTTCCTTCAAAATCAATAAATTGTAAAAACATATCTTTTGTAGCACTCATCATATTCATCATACTCCTTATTACTATAATTATAATATAAATATAATATTTTGAAAACAATTGAGTTTATAGTATAATAATGTTAGTTTGAAGGGAGACAAATATGAGAATTTTAACATTAATACCGGGGGATAATTCTTTAAAATATAGTCTTTATAATACTGATAATGAAATGGCTATTACTTATGGTGTTTTTGAACGTATTGGTTTAGAAGAATCTAAATATAATATTTTATATAATGATGAAAACATTATTGAAGAAATTGAAATACAAGATTTTGATATAGCTATTAGTGTTTTGTTAGATAAATTAGTTAGTTTAGATTTTATAAGAAACTATGAAGATATTAAATGTGTTTCTCATAAGATATTACATGGAAGAGAGATATATAAGAATAGTTGTATTATTAGTAAAGATGTAGTAGAAGATTTAAGAAGTTTTAATGATTTATATGAAGATATTGATATAAATATTAAATGTATAGAAGCTGTTTGGGATAAATTTGAGAGTATTACTCAAGTAGGTGTTTTTGATACGGGGTTTTATATGGATATGACAAAAGAAAACTATTTGTATTCTGTTCCATATGAATGGTATGATAAATACTCTATTAGAAAATATGGTTTTAATGGTATTAAAAATAGATATATTACTAATAAAGTAAAAGAATTAATTGGTGAAAAGAGTAAAATAGTTACTTGTTTATTAGGTAGTGATACTTGTATTAGTGCGATTAAAGATGGTAAATGTATTGATACTAGTATGGGATTTAGTATGTTAGATGGACCTATGATGGGTACTAAGAGTGGTTCTATAGATCCTACTATAGTTACTTATATTATGGAAAAAGAAGGTAAGAATGCTTTAGAAGTATTAGATGATTTAAATACTCAAAGTGGTCTATTAGGATTATCAGAATTCTCTAGTAAATTATCTGATATAATAGATAATCCTAATGAGAAAACTAATATAGCTAAAGATATTTATATTAAACAAATAGTTAATTATATAGCGAATTATTATATGTTATTAGATGGAATAGATGTAATTGTTTTAAGTGGTAATATTGGTACTAATAATATAGATTTTAGAAGAGAATTATTATCTAAGTTAGAAATATTAGGAATTAAGATTGATACTGATAAAAATAATAATGTAGATGAATTAATTAAGATTAGTAGTGAAGATTCAAAAATCCAAGTTTATGTTATTCCTAGTGAAGAAGAAAGTGTAATCATAGAAGATACATTAAATTTGGTTAGAAATGGATAAATATTATGTTTAATGAAATATATGAAAGAATAAAAGAGTATAAGGTAATAGTTATTGCGAGACATATAGGGGTTGATCCTGATGCATTATGCAGTTCTTTGGCATTAAGAGATTCTATAAGATTAACTTTTCCTGATAAAGAAGTATATGCTGTTGGGACTGGATCTCAAAAATTTACTAAAGTCGGTTCTATTGATAAATATACTGGTAGTTATGAAGATGCTTTATTAATAGTGACTGATACACCAGATAGAAGAAGAGTAGATACTGCAGTAGTAGAAGATTTTAAATATAAGATTAAGATTGATCATCATCCTTTTATAGAAAAATATTGTGATTTAGAATATATAGATGATCAAAAGACTAGTGCTTGTGAAATCATAATGGAATTATTAGATAAGGTACCATTAAAATGTAATAAAGAAATAGCATCATTATTATATTTAGGTTTAGCAAGTGATTCAAATAGATTTTTATTTAATAGTACTACTGGTAATACTTTTAAATTAGTTGGAGAATATTTAGATAAATATCAATTTGATTTAGAAGAAATATATCCTAGGATATATATGAGAAGTATAAATGAAGTTAGATTACAAGGTTATATTTCTTTAAATATGAAAATAACTGATAATGGATTAGGGTATATAGTAATTAGTAATGATGTACAAAAAGAGTTTGTAGTAGATAGTGCTGCAGCTGGTAATATGATTAATAATTTTAATTATATTGAAAATGTTCCTATATGGGCTACTATTACTGAAGATGTACAAAATAAGGTATATAGAATATCTGTAAGGAGTAGAGGTATAATTATAAATAAGATTTGCGAAAAATATAATGGTGGAGGCCATGAACATGCATCTGGTGCTAGAGTAAAGACTTTAGATGAGGCATTAGAGTTAATGAAAGATTTAGATAAATTATTAGGAGGATTAAATAATGATAATCAAGGAAGCTAATTTAGATGTGATTGCTGTTAGAAGAAGTCAATATCCTTTAGATGAACATCCTGAATTCTTACTAGTAGGTAGGAGTAATGTTGGTAAGAGTAGTTTTATTAATGCTTTGTTAGGGAGAAAGAATTTAGCTCATACTTCTAGTATTCCAGGTAAGACTGAAACATTAAACTTTTATGGGGTAAATAATGAGTTTTATTTGATTGATGTTCCTGGATATGGATATGCGAAAACATCACATGAGAATAGACATAAATATGGAATGATGATAGAAGAGTATATTAAAACTAGAAAAGAATTAAAAAGAGTATTTATGATTATTGATTTTAGACATAAACCTACTGAAGATGATTTACTCATGTATAACTATTTAAAGTATTATAATATACCTGTTACTATAGTAGCAACAAAAGTAGATAAAGTACCTACTACTAAGAGAGATAAAAATATAAGATTAATAAAAGAAACAATAGATTTAGTAGTTGGTGATGATATTATAATGTTTTCTAGTGAAACTAAATTAGGAGTTAAAGAAGTATTAGGCAAAATAGAAGGACTAATTAATGATAAAGAGGATACTATATGAAAAATAAATTAGTATATGCATTAATTATAGTAATTGTATTATTTATTGGTGTTGGAATATATTCTGTTATTAATAGAGTAAATGATAATAATTTGAAAAAAGAAGTAAATACTTTGAGTGGATTAAACTTTTATAATGATAAATTTGATAGAGATTATGTTACTTCTTTTAAATATAAAAAAGTAGAAGAGGCTATTAAATCATATCTAGAGGATTATTCTAATGAATTAAAGAAGATTAAGAGTGTAACTGAAGATGAAGAATTGAAATCTATTTTAACAATAGATGTATATAAAAAAGATGGACCTAAGTTTACTAAAAGTCATGAATATATAAAGAAAATAAAAGATGAATATAATAATTCTGTTGATAAATTACTTCAAATGAGTGATTCTAATTATTTTAATTCTTATATTGATAATTATACTAAAAGTAAAAAATATGTTAATTTATATAAAAAGTTAATAAAGGATGAAAAATTAATAGAGAAAGTAGATAATAAAGTAATTTTAGAAAAGAATAAGACTTTGGTTAATACTACTTTAGATAATACCGATAAAGTATTAGATTTTCTTACTAAGAATGAAAAAGATTGGGAGATAGAAGATGGTAAACTTAAATTTACTAGTAATAAACTTTTACAAGAATATAATAAATTAATAAAAAAGGTCTAGATAGACCTTTTATTTATTTTCATTATTTATTTTTTTGCATTCTTTACTAAATTGTTCTACTGTGATTAGTCCTTTTTCTAATCTTTCATGTAACATAGCTAATCTTTTATTATTCATGTTTTTTGTATCTGATGCGTTATTATATTTTTGAGAATTTACATTTTCTACAAATGGATTTACATTGCTTTTAGTATATATATCGTTATTGTTTTTTATAGTGTCCATTTTTTGATTAAAAGTAGTTTTTTTAAAGTTGGTATTATTTCCTATTATCATTATTCATTACCTCTATTCTTCCATTTAATTATAATTGGAGTACCTTCAAAGTTAAAGTTTTTTCTTATTGTATTTTCTATATATCTTTCATAAGAGAAGTGTACTAATCCTTTATTATTTACTCTTAATGTGAATTTAGGTGGTTTTATACCTGTTTGATTTGTAAAGTATATTCTTAGTCTTTTTCCTTTATATGATGGAGCTTGATTAAGTGCTTGTGCTTCAATAATAACATCATTTAATAAATTGGTTGGTATTTCTTTGGTAATGGCTTCTTCAACACGCTCAACTTCAGGCATTAATGTTGATATTCTTTTTTTAGTTAGAGCTGATAAGAATACAACTTTAGCATATGTCATAAATTGAAATTCATTTCTTATTAGTTCTTTATAGTTTGTTATTGTATCTTCACTTTTGTCCCATTTATTAACTACTAAGATTACACCTTTACCTGCTTCTAGGGCATAACCTGCGATATGTTTATCATGTTCTTTAATACCTTCTTCGGCATTTAAAACAATTAGACAAATATCACTTCTTTCGATAGCTTTCATAGATCTAAACAAAGAATATTTTTCTACATTTTCATAAATTTTACCTTGTTTTCTCATACCGGCAGTATCAATTAATACATATTCTTTTCCATTATATTTAAATTCTGTATCTACTGAGTCTCTTGTAGTACCGGCAATATTAGATACAACCATTCTTTCTTCATTTAATAAGGCATTTACTAAAGAGGATTTTCCTACATTAGGTCTACCTATTACTGATATTTTAGTTCTGGTATCTTCTTTTTCTTCTTTTTCTTGAAAGTCTTTAGTTACTTCATCCATTAATTCTATATAGCCTTTGTTGTGGATAGAAGAAATAGGTATATAGTAATCAAATCCTAATTCATAGAAATCATATAAATTATTTTGTGATTCTTTTACATCTATTTTATTTATTGCTACTATTACTTTTTTATTGTATTTTCTTAATAGATTTTTTACTACTAAGTCATTCGATGTTAAGCCATCTTTTCCATCTACAATAAAGATAATAACATCTGCTTCTTCTATAGCTAGAGTTGCTTGAAGTTTTATTTCTTTATTGAAATCTAGGTTAGTATCATCGATACCACCTGTATCAATTAAATAAAATGATTTGTTTTTATAAGATGTTTTTTCATATATTCTATCTCTAGTCACACCAGGAATATCTTCTATTATAGAGACACGTTTACCAACTATTTTATTAAATAGAGTACTTTTGCCTACATTAGGTCTTCCAAGTATTGCGACTGTAGGTAATTTCATAAACACACCTCCAATGCATTTATATTATAACATATATTTTACATTCTTAAAAAAGAGTGATTTTATTTTACTTTTATTTTACTATTGATATGATATAATTTACTTAGGGTGATAATATGGATTTAGAAAATAAAAAGAAAGATATAAACTGGTATGATAACCCTGGTTTAATATCTAATATTATTATGTTGGTTTTATTTTTAATTATTATAAGTAGTCAGTCTTTAGGAGGAAATAGTGATTTAAGTGTAAGAGATTTAGTTTCAAATATTCTTAATTTGAATACATTATATTTAATAGTACTTTTATATTTTGTAGTTATTAAGTTTAAGATAGGTAAGAGATATTTTAATTTTCTTAATGTTGTGTTACTAATATTGTATTTTATTGTATCTATAACATCATTTTTATCTATATTTCAATCTTTTCAAATAGTTACTTTTTTAATGTTACTTATTAATATTGTTATATTTATACAACTATTTCATACAATATTAAGAGGTACTAGATTATGGAAAGAATTTCATTTAGATAGAAGTCCTTTTAATGAAATTAAAGCTACTGGTTATTTTTATGGGGTATTTACATTATGTATATTATATTTATTAATTAATTTAATTACTACTAATGTTACTCAATTTAGTGGTGTTGTGATTACTTTATTTGTATCTATTTATTATATATTATTTTCTAGATATTTATTATTATATAGTAATCATTTAGATAGTAAGAATGTTAATTGTAATAATAAAGGTAATTTTGATGAAATTAAGAAGAATGTGAATGATACTGTTGATAAAGTAAAAGATAGTATTGATACTGATAAAATAGAAGAGTTTGGATCTAAAGTAAATGAATCTATAGATAATACTGTTGATAAGATAGTTGATACTACTAATGAGATTGTTTCTAATGTTAAAGAAAATATTGAATCTAAAGAAGAAAAAAATGTAAAAAATAAAAAGCATAAAAAGAAAAATAATAAAAAAGTAGGTGATGAATAATGAATATGTTTGAAGAGATTGATAAACAAAAACAAGAATTACCTAAGTTAAAGACATTAAACAAACAATTATCTAAGTATGATTTTAATATGTATCAGAAATTTGGTATGTTTATATTTATAGTTGCGATTATTATGGGAATAATACTAGGAAATATATTTAGTACTTGTGGTGCTACTTCTAGTTTTTATGATACTGCTTGTGTTACAAAACAATTTAATTTATCTTATATGATTGGTACTTGGTTATTTGGGTTGATGATTAGTTTGATGTTTTTTGGAATGGGTCATATGATTTATTTATTGGATGATATAGCTGATAATATTGAGAAGATTACTACTAAAAAGTAATCTTTTTATATAAAATAGATTATATGTTCGAAAAATCGTAAATAATTACGTAATTATTTACATTTTAACTACAATTTTATTGATTTTTAAATATAATCATGCTAAATTATATTTGTAAGCATATGTTGAATATTGCTTAAATTTATAGGGAGGTAAATATTTATGAAAAAAGTTGAGTTAATAGAAGCTGTTGCTGAAGCTGCAGGATTAACTAAAACTGATGCTACTAAAGCTGTAAATGCTACATTTGATGCAATTGCAGGAGCATTAAAAAAAGGAGATAAAGTTCCACTAGTTGGATTTGGTACTTTCGGAGTATCTAAGAGAGCTGCTAGAAATGGTAGAAATCCAAGAACTGGAGAAACAGTTAAAATCCCTGCAAGAACTGCTGTTACATTTAAAGCTGGTACTGCATTAAAAGAAACTGTAAATAAATAGTTACTAATAAAGGACCCTAGGGGTCTTTTTTCTTACCTTTTATTATTAAACATAATTTGATAAAATATAGTTATACGAGGTGATTTTATGCTTGATGTTGCTTTAAAATTATTAAATAAGATATCTGATTATGGATATAAAGCATATATAGTAGGAGGGTTTGTAAGAGATTATTTATTAGGATTAGAATCAAATGATATAGATATTTGTACTAATGCTACTCCTAGGGAATTAAAAGAAATATTTGAAGAAGATTTAGAATCTAATGATGATTATGGAACTGTTACTATTATTTATCATAATATTAGATTTGATATAGCTACTTTTAGAAAAGATATTGGTTATAATGATAATAGAAGACCTGATAAGGTAGAGTATATTGATGATTTATATGAAGATTTAAAAAGAAGAGATTTTTCTATTAATACTTTTTGTATTGATAAAGATAATAATATTATTGATTTATTTAAAGCTAGAAGTGATTTAGATAATAAATTAATTAAATGTATTGGTGATCCAGTTACGAAGTTTAATGAAGATGCTTTAAGAATACTTAGGTGTGTTAGATTTGCGACTGTATTAGATTTTAATATTGATAAAGATACTGAAAAAGCTATAATAGAATGTAAAAATAAATTAAAGAATTTATCATATTATAGAAAGAAAGAAGAATTAGATAAAATATTTATCTCTAAAAATAGTATGTATGGGATTAGTTTATTATTAAAATATAATTTAGATAAAGAATTAGAAATAGAAAACTTAAGTAAAGTTAAAGAGACTAATAGTTTGATAGGTATATGGGCTTTACTTAATTGTCCTAAATACCCATTTACTTCAGTAGAGAAAGATCAAATAAAAAATATAAATGAAGTTCTAGATAAGAATCATTTAGATCCAATGAATTTATATAAGTATGGTTTATATGTGAATAGTGTAGCAGGTGAAATAAAAGGAGAAGATATAGCTAAAATTGCAGAATCTTATGATAATCTAGTAATTGAACATAGAAAAGATATTGATATAGATGCTAAAGGTATTATTGAAATAGTTAATAAAGAACCAGGACCTTATATAAATGAAATATATGAATTATTAGAAAATGCAATTCTTTATAAAAGGGTTAAAAATAATAGAGAAGACATTATTAAATATATTAAAGATAATTATAAAATAGGAGAGTAAGATGAAAAGTTCTAAACTAATTGAATTATTTAAAACTAAGAATATAGTTATTCCTTTATATTTACTTAAGAGTTATAAGGACTTTGCTTTAGAATTAGATGAGTTTGTTTTTTTGATGTATTTATATAATGTTGGGGATAATAGTTTATTTGATATAGAAAAAATTAGTGATGAATTAGGGATTACTAGTAAAGAGATATTAGTTTATATTAGTAATTTAACTGATAAAAAGTTAATTGATATTAAGACTGTAAAAAGTGATAAGATTAGTGTAGAAAAAATATCTTTAGAAGGTTTTTATACTAAATTAGGTTTATTAGTTATGGATAATATTAATAATACTAATAACGATAATTCTTCTGTATATGAGATGATTGAAAAAGAATTTGGTAGGACTTTATCTCCTATGGAATATGAGATTATTAATGAATGGCTTAATACGAATATAAGTGAAGAATTAATTAGAGAAGCTTTAAAGGAAGCTACTTATAGTGGAGTATCTAATTTGAGATATATAGATAAAATATTATATGAATGGGGTAAATTAGGTATCAAGACTAAAGAAGATATTAGTAAGAAGAAAAAGAATAGGAAAGAGAATAAAAAGGTGGATTTAGATAATGTTGATTTAGATTGGAATTGGTTTGATGATGGAGAAGAAGATTGAAATAATTAGTTCTTATTTAGATGAGTTATTTCCTAATCCTAAGTGTGAATTAAATTATAATAAAGATTATGAATTACTGATATCTATAGTATTAAGTGCTCAATCTACAGATTCTAGAGTTAATAAGGTTACTTGTATATTATTTGATAAATATAAAAGCTTAAATGAGTTAAAAGAGGCTAAATTAAGTGATTTAGAAGATATTATTAGAAGTGTTGGATCATACAGGGTAAAGAGTAAATTTATAAAAGAAATATCCACAGATTTAGTGGATAAATATAATAGTAAAGTACCAAGAGATAGAGATGTATTAATGAGTTTATCTGGAGTTGGTAGAAAGACTGCGAATGTATTTTTATCTGAGTATTATAATGATCCTTATATTGGAGTAGATACACATGTTGAAAGAGTATCTAAGAGATTAAAATTAGCCTATAAAAATGATTCTGTTTTAGATGTAGAATTAAAATTACAAAAGAAATTTGATAAAAAAGATTGGGCAAAAAGACATTTACAATTAGTTTTATTTGGTAGATATAAATGTAAAAGTATTAAGCCTATATGTGAAGATTGTAAATTAAAAGAAATTTGTATAGAAAAAACAAAGAATTAATTCTTTGTTTTTTATTTATTATGTACATTTACATTCATTGGTACTTGTATCAAACGTTCCACCTGCTTTTGAACATGCTTCTTGATTTAATACAGGAGTACATGTTATTTCTTCTTCTTGTTTTGGTTCTTGGTATGAGAATTTATTTGTAGCAGTATTAGCACTAACTCCACTGTATCCTTTATATCCTGCTTGTACTTTATATGTACCTGATGGGTTAGAGGTATTGAATGAATAACTTGTTCCAGTAGTCCATCCAATTAATGTTCCATTAAAGAATACTTTATAACCAAATTCTCCATATTCAGAGTCATCTTTTAATCTTGATACTTTAGACCAAGATAAACTTGCGACTCCGTTGTTGTATGATACTCTGAAGTTTCCTGGTGCACTTAAAGTAGTTATTTCTGGTTCTTCAGGTTCATATCCTTTTTTGTATAGTTCATTTCCAATTCTTACAACACTAGAAGGTTTTTTCCATGCACTTCTATTACTTTCCATAGCTCCTGAATTAATTAAAGCTAACATTAATTTATCTTTAGCAATACTTGCTTGCAAGTTGTGTGATACATATTTATTTGATATTCCATCGTATCCATACCATAAAGCTACTACTGTTTTTGTTGAGAATGCTATACACCATGAATCACGAATAGCATCTCCTGGTAGTTTATAGGCTCTTTTAGTTGCATCATCAAAGTTTGTAGTACCTGTTTTAACACCAACATTTTTAGGTGTACCTCCACCATTTAATACAACGTCTTGTAGGACATCAGCAATCATATAAGCTGTAGCGTCAGACATTACTTTATTCTTTGTACTCTTATGTATTTCTTTTTTACCAGTAGAGCGGAATTCAATTTCTCTTACTGAATATGGTTCATTATAGTATCCACCATTAGCGAATGCTGCATAAGCACCACTCATTTGTACTGGGTTAACACCTGTGAAAGCTCCGATAGCATGTGCTTCATGGATTTGACCATTAGCATCTATTTCTGGTTCTATTCCTAGGCTTTGAACAAATTTAATTACTTTTTGTTTATCCAATTGCTGGAATGCTTTTAATGCTGGGATATTACGTGATAGTGATAATGCTCTTCTTAAAGTCATTGTTCCATAATATCCATTATCCCAGTTATGAATAGGTGTTCCATTTGAATATGAGTATGGAGCATCTACAAATTTTTTACCTGTTGACCAGTTATTAAATTCAATTCCTGGACCATAATCAAATAATGGTTT
>AUXO012920655.1_pt1 | contig 11156 bp, 3 predicted proteins | sample 768731 | NCBI WGS metagenome assembly AUXO01 (sample SAMN02715735, study PRJNA202380) | gut metagenome | biome: sheep rumen | host: Ovis aries | place: New Zealand: Palmerston North | reverse complement strand
AATTAATAAATTAATAAATTAATAAATTTTTTCATTTAATTTATAAAAATTAATTATTTTTAATTAAAGATATAATTCAATGTCCAAAACATTGGAATTAAAAAGCTCAACTGAAGCAAAAGAAAGAACTTTTTATATCTTTATTTTTTTTTCTAAAGCTAAAGATACAGAAATAGCATTCAAGTTCAACTCAGATAAAACTGAACAAATTCATTTTGCAAAAGAAACTATTAATGGCGGAGTTAGATATATAATCATATTGAAGCACTCAATTAGCACAAAAATTAATTCCGAAATGGTTGATTTGCTTTTCGATAATAAAGGGGAAATTTTCAGAGTCAGTTTTAATCCTGATCAAGGAACCTTTATATTCATTCCTACTTTGAAAATAAAAAAAAATAAAATCTCCAATGAAAAGCTTTTTTCGCAAAAGCAAGGCATAAAAATCACTGACAAAATAGAAATTTTCTCCAAATGTCTTGAAAATAAAAACTCAAAAGCAAAATTAGAAACACTTTACAGTGATTGCGTGGACTTTTTCAATTCAAATCAAGATTTTGAATTAGCTATTTATTTATTCATCAAAGTAATTGAACAAAAATTGAAAGATATCTGCAAAAAACTTTTGAATGCCTTCTGGGACAAGACAACAAAAGACAAGATCGATCAGCTAAACAACCAAAATGAAAGTTGCAAACAGTACTTTGATAAAATGAAAAATATTGCATCAAGCTCAGAAAATTTAATATCTGAGAATGGCTATGATAAAAATAAGTTCTATGGATTAATCCTCTTTTATTTTAATTCTTATGGCTTTGAATTGTTTCAGTCTTTATCAAAAAAATTGCAAGAACAAAAGGAAAGCCAGAATTTTTTCTTCGATATTTTGATTCATTATTCCTCAATTTTTTCCAATGATGTTAATGTATGCTTGGAAAAATATGTCAGTTATGTCTTAGGAAAAGATCTCAAAACACTGGAAATTTCGGGCTTTGTTTATTTCAAAAAAATTGAAGAATTCATCCACGTGATTTATAAAATAAGAGAGAAATTATTAGAAATGGTTTCCTTCAAGACTCTCAAGTTACCCAAAAAGCTAAATTATAATTTGGAAAAGCCAGAAGATTTTATAAAAGAATTAGATCAAATTTTAGACTCTTCTAAAAATAAACAAAAATTACTATTGTATTTGCCTGGAACCTTTTGGAAAGAAATAACTGAATTTTTGGGAAAAGCTTCTATTGACAATATAGTTTACTTATTCGATTTTAGAAATAATTTCAAAAAATATTTAAAACTTGTAAATGAGGTATTAAAACCAGAGCACATAATTTCCAAAAATGCAATGGAAACCGATGAAAAAGATGAAATGGCTGTAACTTTAAATAGGATTATTCAGAAAATAATAGATCAGGAAAAGGATATTAATAACGATGAAATTATAAATCTAATCACCAAATATGATATTTATTACAAAGAAGATATTTATATAAATCGTAGAGATTTTAGTTTTTTGGACAAAATAAGTTTTGAGGAAAAGGAAAATGAATGGAAGGCCTCCTTCAAAAATTCCAATTTTGAAGATATTTTCAAAAATGATATAGATAAGTATATAATAAAATTATATACAAAAATAAAGGAAATGAAAGATTTAGGAACAGTTATTTCTATCATTAATGAAGATAAAATCGAGAAATTAGATAAAATAATATCTTTAATCGGAAAACTTAAAAAAAAAGCATTATTTTTGATGAAAAATTCCAATTCCTTGAATGATCCAAACAAAAAAAATGAGAACATTTTAGCATTAACAAAGTTATTAGAAATTGTATATAAGTATACCAAAAATTTTGAAAAAATAGAGGATATTTTAGATAATTTGGACAATGAAAATAAACACTTAGCTTTTACAGAGCTATTAAAATCTTTTAAAGATGACAAACAACTTCAAGAATTTATATTCGATTTTTATGTAAATAATTTAAATAACTACTATACTCATATAACCAAATTATTTGAGTTTTTGGAAGAAGAAAAAATTAAATATTTCATGAGTAAGATTTCCGATAAAAAAGAAGATAAAAAAAAATATTATAAGGTAATATCCTATGAAGATTTTTTTGCTGAAAAAGAAAACTTGAACTTAAATTTATTAAAGGAATTGAATAAGAAAATTGATAAGATCAAAAATACCCAATATTATCGTGAAAGCAAAAAAGTTCTGCAAAAAGTATATAATAATATTGAGCATAAGACTTTAGAAATTAAATATTTGAAAAATCTTCTTTCATTACCAAAAGAGAATGTTATAGAAAGATTAGAATTATTAAATATTTTAAGTAAGCATACAGAGCCAAAAGACAAATATGAGGAATTGAAAAAAAATTATGATAGAGCTCTGGCTCAAATAAAAGAGCTAGGAGACATTTCAACAGCACTTAAAGTTTTTCATAATGAATTCCATAAAAATGAAATAAAACAAATTGAAGAAATGAAAGAGAAATTCAAAAATGGAGAAATCAAAGTATTTGATCAAATATCTACTCTAAGGGATGAGTTAGGAGAAGATATAAAAAAGAAAGTAGAAAAAATAAATAATCTTAAAGAAATCTCCTTATTTAAAAATTTATTCGATAAAACCAAAAGTAGAAATCAAAATGACCAATTTGAATCAGCTATTGAAAATCTTCCTAATGAATTTAAGAAATTAAAAAATGAAATTAAATCAATGGATGAAAAAATGAAGAAAGAATTAAAAAAAATAACTGAATTTTTAGGATTAAAGGAAGATGAAAAAACTAAAAATGAATTAAAATATATAGAAGATTCAAGTGGGGCAGAAGAAGACATTAAAAGTATGATTTATTTTTGTCAAAATTTCAAACTTAATGATAATGACAACGATAAAAATGAGGAGAATATTGAGGAGAAAGAAAATTTAGAAGAACTCTTGCAATCAGTGTATGATGACATCAAAAAAAAAGATAATAAAATTAGAAAAGAAAAGTTGAATCTATTGAAGGAAAAGGGAATTTATGATTGCACAAAAAAAGGAATAGATATTATGTTTTTTAAGTTGTTTAATAATCAGAAAGAAGGAATTGATTTTTTATTGACAAAATCTCATGAAAATTTAGAAGTTATCAAAGATAAAATCTTATCCATTGATAATGCTGTAAAACCAAATGATATTGATGAAGTCGATATGTGTATAGATTTTTTCAACAATGTGCTTAGAAATTGCTTAAATAAGTTCGAATTGTTTGAAAAAATCAGGAATAATATAAAAGAAAATTTGTTTAACAATTTCAGCACATTCATAAAGATTTTACCATATTTGTCAGAGTTAGACAATAATTCTGATAATTCTTATAATCTATATATTAAAGCTAAAAAATATTTTAGTGATGCATCATATGAAATAAGTTTAAATAGTGAAGTTTACAGCTATAAAGACCTTGAAAATAATCAAGAAAATGAAATTGATTTAGATTCAATCAAGAGCATCAAACACAAAATAAATATTCCTAATGAAGTGAAAATTAAGCTAAAGGAAAATAAAGATCTCCCTGAAGGGCAAGAAAGAATTTCACTGGAAAAAACACAGTTACTACTTCAATATAAAGAAGTAGTTAGTAATATTGAATTAATTGAGCAGTTTTTTTCGGTATTTCAAAAAAAAGGATGTAGCCTTCCAATAGAAATTAAAATAAGTATAAAGCACCCAATAGTAACATATTTTTTAAAGGGAAACAAAATTACTTTCGAGAAATTATCTAAATATCTTTTAAATGTTAAAAATTATCTAGAAAAGACATTAGATTCAAATTATAAACGACATGAAAATTTAAGATTTTTTTATGGAAAGCAATTCAACACTTTAAGTAAGCATATTTCTGGTACTTTCAAAATTCCTTCCTTTTTAAGATATATATTAAATAATTTAAATGATGATATTTCTATCAAGGAAGGAATTAAAAGTTTTCCAAGAACAACCCAAAACTATGTTGATGAATTTAAGGAATATAATGATGATTCTTTCAAAATCTATAATAATTATTTATCATCTGTTATGAAAGAGAATGAAAATAGTATTGAACAACTTTACGAAAAAATGAAAATAAAAAATGATATTAATGATAAGCTTATTTTTAAAGGAATTTATTTGTACAAATCAGATAGCAATTCAATGGAAGAGGATATAGCAAAAATATTTATTAAAAAAACAAGAAATATTCCTATCGCCCAAAATATTCTAATAAGTAGCAAAGAAACATCTTATGAAGAGATTCAGGCCTTTTTTCATAGAGCATTTTTATGTCGATTTAATACATTATTTGCTATTGAAATAAATGATTCTTTATCAGATTTTCAATTAAAAATCATGAATAATTTAATTAGCCAATTATTAAAGTTTCAACTTGATAAATATAATAATAATAGTAGTGAAAAAATAGATATTAAGCAAACAAACAAATATATCGAACCTTTAATTATATTCGTCTATAATGTAAATAAACTAAAAGAATCTTTTTTGAACGAAATCAATAAATTTAACCCAGGAGAATACCCAAAAATAAAAGAGAATATTTCAAACATTTCTTTTAGTGATGGGAGAAGTACTAAATCTTCAAAAAAAACATTAGCTGAGCAATTGGAACAAAAGTTGGATCAAATTTTGAAAAGTAATACTCATATTTATTGCTCAGAAATGTGTGGTTTAGGTAAGACAGAAAAAATAAAATACCAAATAGAAAAAAAAAGCAAAAAAAAATGGATATATTTCCCATTAGGAGGTAAGTTATCAAGAAAAATCATATTCGAAAAGGTTAATAAAACATTAGAAAAAGTGAAAGACATTAAGAATTCAGCCATTCATTTGGACTTGTATGAAACTGAGGATACATCAATTTTAAATGAATTTTTATTTTCTTTTTGCTTTACTAAATTTTACGCTAATGACAAAAATGTTCTATATATCCCTATTAATTTAGAAATTTATATTGAAATTCCAAATTGCTTTTATAATTTTCTTGAAAATTACCCAATTTTGAATTATTTCAATAAGGTTTGTATTGATTTAAAAAATAGAGACAAAATAAGATTAAATAGTGTAGAGCCCAAATTTTTCAAATGGATGATGCCTTTAAATAAAGATAAATTAACTCAGCCTAAACCTGAAGAATTTATTCTTTCCCATATAGGAGCAAAAAAATTTTCTTATCATCAAATAAATATTTTTATCAGATTATTTATGAACCAATATAAGCTTGATAATGCCAAGCTAAAATTCTTAGATGAATTCAAAAATGATATTACAGATAAATGTATAGAAGAATTTGCAGAATGCACAAAATATTTCACTTTAGGTGAATATGCAAAGTTACTGACTAAAAATTTGGATAAAGAAATTGAAGATTTATTAAATAATGGTACAATTAAAAACAAGGAAGAAAAAAATAAAAATTTAATTGGTATAATTAAAGATAATTATTCAAGCAATATTGCTCTCGATATTAATAATGATCTTGATGAAATGAAAAATATTAGCAATCAAAATGAGATTAAAACTAATAATAGTAATATAAATGATGATTTAAAAAAAAATAATGAAATACAAGATGAAATTAGCAAAGATTATGAAGAACAAAGAATAAATTATATAAAGATATTATCTAATGTCTATGAAAATGATTTAAAAAAAGAAAAATCAAAATACGAGATTCCTCTTATATTTATTATTAAAAATACACATTATTATAAAAAAATATTTTTATCAGATGAAAAGTTAAAAGAATATGAATCAAAAAAAGACAATACTATAATTAATAATAAATTTCTTGAAGAAATTCAATATGTTTTACAACTTAAAACTCCTGTCGAATCATTAAAGGAAATTATAAATAAAGATAACTATGTTATAACAACTGATAATTTTAGGAAAATGATATTGATTTTATATAGGATTTCAGCTAATATTCCAGTAATTTTGATGGGAGAGACTGGATGTGGGAAGACTGGGCTAATTAGGAAACTTTATCAATTATTAAATAATGGGAAAGATATGGATCCAAATAAAAATATGATACATGTAGATTCTAGTATAGATGATGAGCAATTAATTAAAAAAATGGATAAAATAAACGAGGAAGCAAAAAAAGCCAAGGAAGCAAAGGAAACAAAAGGAAAAGATTTTTGGGTTTTATTTGATGAAATTAACACTTGCAATTCACTTGGATTATTGAAAGAAATCTTTATTAATCGTACATATAATGCAAAAAACATTGAAGAGAATATACGACTTATTGGCACTTGCAACCCATATAGACTAAAAACTGAAAAAGAAGAAAATAGTGGTTTATCACATCCTTATAAAACTAAGGGTTTGGCATATGATGTAAATATTTTGCCTCAATCTTTGATGTATTTTGTGTTCAACTTTGGATATTTAGAAAAGGAAAATGAGGAAAAGTATATCAAGAGCATATTATCAAATCATTTTAAGAATTTTGATATTGGCTTAATAAATATAGTGAAGGAAATTATAAGTAAATGTCATCAATATCTCAGGCAATTATATGATTATTCTATAGTTTCTTTGAGAGAAATCAAAAGATTCCTAAAATTGTATGATAATTTAATGAAATATTATAATAATAAAGATGAATTAGATTTAGAAAAGAATACCAAGAAAAGTGAAGAAAAAAAAAATAAAAAAAAGAAAAATAAAGAAAGCATAGAAGAAATGAATGTTATAAATGAAAAACTAAAAGTAAATGAAATTAAATCACTTATTGTTGCTACTTATTTAAATTATTATACCAGATTAATAGATAAAGCTAAGCAAACAAATTTTGAATCTGAATTAAAAGAGAATTTGATTAAATTGGCAAATTATTATTCAAAAGATCAAAATAAAGGCTCTGAAGATCAAACAAAGAATAATGAAAATCAAAATGATACCAAAGATAATTATACTAATTCTTTGGATATAAAATGGAAACCTTTATTAAATGATTATAAAAATTTTAAATCAGAAAATAATACGAATTACAGCATTTTTTTTGAAAATGAATGTGATTATATAATAGATAATATAAATTTAGATAAAGGAATAGCTAAAAACAGAATTTTAAAAGAGAACATATTCCTCCAGTTCATAGCAATAACATCAAATATTCCTTTGATAATTATAGGAAAACCTGGAAGTAGTAAAAGCTTGAGCTTCCAACAATTAAAAAAATCAATGAGAGGAAACTACTCAAAAAGTAATTTTTTCAGAAAATATCCACAAATTTTGACAACATATTTCCAAGGCTCAGAATCGACATTAGCTGATGATATTGACAATTTATTTGAAATAGGAAGAGAAAAGTTAAGAAAATATGATAATGATAAGAACAAAAGTAAGCCAATTTCTTTGATTATTTTTGATGAAATTGGGCTCTCAGAATTTGCAAAGGATAATCCAGTTAAAGTTTTGCATAAAAATTTAGAATATGATAATATTAAAGATGGCTTGAGCTTCGTTGGTTTTAGCAACTGGAAATTAGATTCAAGCAAATTGAATAGAGTGTTATATTTGTCTGTTCCTGATTTAGATATGGATATTGATGCTCTGAATGAGACAGCGAAATGTATAGCTGAGAGTATATTAGAAAATAATATAGATCATAAATTATTACGCTTACTTTCTAGAAGTTATCAATCTTATCAAAATATGATAAAAAAAATAAAAGATTATGTTGTATATAAGGAATTAGAGCTCCAAGAAATGAAGCATGTTTTGGATACATTAACTCAAGATGAGATAAAAAAGAATTTTAATAACAATAAAAAAGATATAACTTTAGCTGATTTTATAAAAAAAAGAGAATTAATAGAAACAAATAAAATATATTCTTGGAAGCATGGAAGTTTTATCAATGTTAAAATTATGCCTGAATTTAAGGATTTATATTTAAAGAATAAAAGCATAAATCAGGAGTTCCACGGGAATAGGGATTTTTACAATTATATTAAAGGAGTTTGTAATATTAAGTCTTTATCCAAAATTTTAGAAAATAATGATTCTGATATAAGTGAACAAATTGAAAAAGTTATCGAAAGAAACTTCGGTGGTGTGGATATTAATTTAGACATAGATTTTGCCCTAAAATATAATGATGAAAGTATATATATGGAAAAATTGAAAGGCATACTTAATAAATATCCTAATTACAAAAAACAACTTAAAATTCCTTCTTTTTTTCTTTTCAAATATATTTTTAATGATGAATTAAAGTCATTGAATGAAGAAAATGGTGATTCTGAAGATAGATCAGATGAAGCTGATAATCTTCAATTAGATAAATTAAGAATTAATGAAGACAACTTAACTAAATATAATTTAAATGAATGCATAAATGGAAATATAAATGATAATGATGCAAGATACTTATTATTGGAAATAGAAGAAGGACTAAAGTATTTGATTTGCCAAAATATAATAAGCCAAAACATAGGAAAAAATATTGAATATATGGAAGGTTCACCTTTTATTAATGATATTAAGGATAAAAACGGAGAATATAAAATAAAAAAAATTTCGGAAATCCAAAATTATTGCAATAAGGAAATGGTGTTGATTTTAAGTAATTTAAATCAAATCTATGCCTTTTTATATGATTTTTTTAACAGGAACTTTATTATTACAGATGATAAAAAATATGGTAGAATATGCCAAGGTAATTTTACTGAACAATTAACTTATATTCATGATAATTTTAGAATAATAATAATGATAGACAAAAATTATGTTCATAAGCAAGAATCCCCATTCCTTAACAGATTCGAAAAGGCAATTGTGAAATTTGAAGAGCTCTTAGATAATAAACAAAAAGCTTCTTCAAAAAATATTTTTCAAGAATTAAAAATTAAAGAGCAAATGGAAACAATAAATATAAATTATAATATTAAAAATTTATTGATAAATTGCAATGAAGAGAATATTGATAGACTCTATTTCTATTATTCAAATCAAAAATCAAAGAAAGGGAAAATGCAAGATAATGAAATAAAAGAAAAAATATTTGAAAAAATAGCAAGAACTCTTCCTCAAGATATAATCATTCATTTGGATGATAAGCATCCAATTAAAAAAATTTATAACAAAAAAAACATTTTTAGCTTCAAAGATTACATGAATCATCTAAGCAAATTGAATGGTGATGCTGAACAAAAGAAGGATGTTTCTAGTGCAGTGACCTCAACCAAATGTAAATTTTCTATTATTTACACATTTACTGACATAATCAGTAATATAGAAGGAATAAATGAGAAAGATGCACCACAAATGATTTCTGAAATAAAGAGGGAAAGTCAATTGATTGATCTTATAAATGAGAAGAAATTCAAAAGCAAGCAAACAAATAATAATTTTTATATTATGCACTTTTACCAACATGAATTAGATAAAATTAACTTTATAATATCTACGCTCAAAATTCATTATGGAAATGAAGATATAATATTTATATTCATAGTTCACATCAAGAGAATTATGGATAAAAAAAAGAAAGAAAAAATATATTCAATTCCTGATGTAGACGAAAAAGTTGATCAAATTTTTATTGATAACCTTAATGGCTTGACTATTTCTTTGGAAGATTTAGCCAAAAATGGTATTAGACAGATATTAGATGATTCAAAATTAGTTGACAAAAATAATGAATTTTTAAAGGCTCTTAAAGCATATTTTAACTCCTATACTGATAAACTTCATTTTATTGACAATTATTTACCTAAAATTATAAAATATTTCGATAAAAACAAAGAGTTTATTGAAATAATTTTATCAAAATCTTTGGATTTAATTTACAAAGAAAGTAATAATAAAGATAAAGGTAAAAATAATGAAAATATAGAGTATTTTAATGAAATTAAAAAAGAAATATTTGCTAATTCCTATATTAATCATAATACTATTGATATTGTTTCTTCAATAATAAATGATGTAATAATTGGGAAAAGAATAAGGGGTTCAATAATGAAGGTCATAGATGCTTTAGAATCCAATAATTTTTTAACTACTTTATTAACTTTAGATAATAAAACAGAAAACAATTCCTTCACTTCTAAAGAAAATTTATGTCAAATGATGGAAATGTATTTAGACTCAGTGAAGTTTGAAGAGATTCAAGGAAAAGCTTCATTTCAGTCTAATTACGTGTATTAAGTTATTTTATTCCAGGATTCCTATGTTTTTATAATTTAATTTCAAATTTCATTTCCAAAAATATTACTGAATCAACATACAGAAATGAAAAAAAGTTTAGGGACTATTTAAAAGGAAATATTCCAAAATTAAAGAACGATTTTCTATTAGAAGAAGAAAGACTTTTAGATATAGTATGTAATGAAATAAATACAGATGAATCAGATAATTATAAGTTTATTAATGAGTTTGCCAATAAATGTCCAAACGAATATTTGTTGAATGATTATATAAATTATTTTTTAAATATCAATAGTAATGAAACTTTTTTAAGTACAATAGAGAGAGAGAGAGAAGATCTTAGTGAAATTGGAAGTAATACAAGTAACTTTGAAGATGACGAACAAAATATAATAGAGGAAGAAGAAAATGATGATTTTTATCAGAAAATAATAAAACAAATTATAGATTTGAGATATAAAGATGATACAAAAATCATTATTAATAATAAAGATAATGAATTCAACAAATTTCTAATCAAAATAATCTGGCTTGAAGCAAATAAAAATTATATTTTTACAATAATATAAAAAGTTAATGAAGTAAAAAATAAGATTTATAGAGACAAAAAAAGAAATATTCTCTTAAAACAAATAAGTAAATTAATCAGCGATAATAAAATTAAATACATGACCGATGAAAACAGAAATCCTGAACATACAAGAGAAGTAAATGAATGCTATTATATTATTTTAGGTTCTTTATATTTAGCAATAACTGACTTAGAAAAAATAGGCGAGAATTTTTTTTTTTTGTTTTAAGTTAAAAATGTTAAAATTAGATAAAACTGTTAAAATTAGATAAAAATGTTAAAATAGTTAAAAATGTTAAAATTTGTTAAATCTGTTAAAAATGTTAAAATTTTTTTTTAAAAATAAAATAATTTTATAACTTATTAAAT
>AUXO017366671.1_pt1 | contig 11157 bp, 9 predicted proteins | sample 768731 | NCBI WGS metagenome assembly AUXO01 (sample SAMN02715735, study PRJNA202380) | gut metagenome | biome: sheep rumen | host: Ovis aries | place: New Zealand: Palmerston North | reverse complement strand
GTCCCTGTGGCTACAGTGGCCATCGGCAAAGCCGGACCGAAGAATGCAGCTATTCTTGCTACACAGATCATTGGAGTAGCTGATCCGGAAGTACAGAAGAAGATCGAAGACTTCAAGGCCGCACAGGCTGAAAAAGTATTAGCCGATTCAGTGGTTGAGTAAGGAGACATTTGTATGGATACTAGATTTTTTGTACAGAAGAAGGAATCGTTTCGTACCGAAGGAAGATCCCTGCAGAATGAATTGAAGCAGCAGCTGGGACTGGCAAAGGATTTTAGTCTGAAACGTTATAACATCTATGACGTATTCAATGCGGATGCATCGGATATCGAATTGTTGAAGATGGCAGTCTGCAGTGAAGTGGTAACCGATACCGTTTATGATTCCGTGGATGTAGATGGAAAAGACTATCTGGCATATGAATATCTGCCGGGACAATATGACCAAAGAGCAGACAGCGCTATGCAGTGTCTGATGCTTCTGAATAACAAGCAGACAGTCCGGATCCATTCCGGTACTTTGTTGGTATTTGAGAATGTGGAAGCCGGTCAGCTTCCGGCCATTGAAAAATATCTGATCAACCCGGTCGAAGCGCGTAAAAAGGATCTGAGCATATTGGAAGACGAACTGGACATCTCAGTAGAGGATGTACCGGTATTGGATGGATTTACGAAAAAAACCGAAAAGGAATTAGAAGAGATCCGCAACCAGCTGGGACTGGCGATGTCACAGGATGATATCGAATTTGTGCAGACGTATTTTGCAGATACGGAAAAAAGAGATCCTACATTGACGGAGATCCGGGTTCTGGATACCTATTGGTCCGATCATTGCCGTCATACAACATTTGAAACCGTATTGGAAAATGTGGATTTTAAGCTGGATACATTAAAAGAACAGCTGCAGAAATCGTATGAAAAGTATTTAGGTCTGCGTCAAGAGGTTCACGGCAACCGCAAAGAGCGTACTTTGATGGATATGGCGACTATTGCCGGAAAATATTTACGCAAACAAGGAAAGCTGGAAAATCTGGAGATCAGCGATGAAATCAACGCCTGCTCTATCGAAATCAAAGTAGATGTGAACGGGATGGATGAAGACTGGCTGTTGATGTTTAAAAATGAAACGCACAACCACCCAACAGAAATCGAACCATTTGGTGGAGCTTCCACATGTATTGGAGGAGCCATTCGTGACCCGTTATCAGGGCGTGCCTATGTGTATCAGGCTATGCGCATTACTGGAGCCGGGGATATCACCAAACCGATTGCGGAAACAATGGAACATAAACTGCCACAATCGAAAATTTCCAAGGAAGCGGCCCATGGATATTCCAGCTATGGAAACCAGATCGGTCTGGCAACGACCTTTGTGGAAGAAATCTTTGATGAAGGTTATGTGGCAAAACGTCTGGAAGTTGGCGGAGTTGTAGCAGCGGCTCCGAAAAGCCATGTAAAAAGAGAACATGCCGAACCGGGCGACATTATCGTATTGATCGGTGGAGCAACCGGACGTGATGGAATCGGTGGTGCGACTGGTTCTTCAAAAGAGCATAATGAAACATCTTTGGAGAAGTGCTCCAGTGAAGTGCAAAAGGGGAATGCTCTGATCGAAAGAAAGCTGCAGCGGTTGTTCCGGAATCCGGAATGTACACGTTTGATTAAAATATGTAATGATTTTGGAGCCGGTGGTGTCAGCGTCGCCGTTGGCGAACTGGCCGATGGTCTAGATATCAATCTGGATGTAGTTCCGGTGAAATACCAGGGCCTGGATGGCACGGAACTAGCTATCAGTGAGTCCCAGGAACGTATGGCGGTCTGCATCGAAGCCGATGATTTCGATCGTTTCCTGCAGCTGGCTCACGAAGAAAACCTGGATGCCATCAAAGTGGCGGATGTAACGGATACAAACCGTTTGGTGATGAAATGGCGAGGAAAGACCATCGTTGATATGTCCCGCACATTCTTAAATACCAACGGTGTCCGTCAACACCAGAACGTTAAGGTTGTTGAATCGGAATACGATGAACAGCCATTTGCGAAGACCGATACCGATTTGTTGACGGTCTTACAGGATCCGAATGTAGCCTGTCAGATCGGATTGAGCGAAATGTTCGATGCTTCCATCGGAAAGAGTACGGTTCTTATGCCGTTTGGGGGAAAATACCAACTGACGCCGGAAGAAGGATCGGTACAGAAAATACCGGTATTCGGATTTACAAATACGTGTTCATTGATGACATACGGATATGATCCAAAGTTAAGCAAATATTCGCCATATCTGGGTGCTTCTTATTCAGTGGTAGAAGCGTTGGCACGGATCACGGCTTTGGGCGCTGATTACAGCACATGTCGTCTATCCAATCAGGAATATTTCGAGCATTTAGGAAAAGCAGATGAAAAATGGGGCAATCCATTCCAGGCTTTACTGGGGTTGATTGAAGCCCAGCTGGCTTTTGAGACACCGGCCATTGGTGGAAAAGACAGTATGTCCGGTACATATCGAGATATTCATGTACCGCCGACACTGATTACCTTTGCGGTGACGACAGCGAAAACACAGGATATCCGGTCTGCTGCCTTTAAAGAAGCCGGAAACTATATTTATTTGGTTAAACATACACCACATCCGGATCATACACCGGATTATGAACAGTTGAAATCCAATTTTAAGGCCGTGCATGACTATATGCACAGCGATAAGATCGTATCTGCGGCCAGCGTGAAGTTTGGTGGTATTGGTTACGCATTAGCACGTATGTGCTTTGGAAACAAGATTGGTGCTGCCATAGAAACAGAAGAAGACGTCTATGGATTTAATATTGGATCCATTCTGGTAGAAGCCAAAGAAACGATTGAAGACCCACACTTCACCTTGTTGGGAATTACACGTCAAGAACCGGATATCATTATCAATGAACAGAAGGTATCCATCAAAGAAGCTGTCAAGACATGGCAGAAACGCTATGACGATATTTATCCGGTCATCGTGGATAAAGATGGAAAAGCTGTCAAGACCGAACTGACCAATGTTGAGCTGCCACAGTCCAAAGTACAGGTGGATCATCCGAAGGTTGTGATCCCGGTATTCCCGGGACAGAACTGTGAATACGATACGACGCAGAAGTTTGAACGAGCCGGTGCCATAGTAAAACAAGTGATCTTCAATAACCTCACAGTGGAAGATATTCAAAGAAGTATCGAAACGCTGGCAAAGGAAATTGAGTCAGCCCAGATCCTGATGGTCGTTGGTGGATTCTCCAGCGGTGATGAACCGGATGGATCCGGTAAGTTCATCGCTACTGTATTACGCAATCCGACCATCAGTCAGGCCATTGATACAATGCGAGCCAATGACGGACTGATCCTAGGAATCTGTAACGGATTCCAGGCATTGATCAAGAGTGGGCTGCTGCCATATGGCGATGTAAATAAACTGGATGAAACCAATCCAACCTTGTTTAGAAACAATATCAACCGCCATGTCAGCCACATTGCCAGAACACGGATCACATCCAACAAGAGTCCGTGGCTTCAGGGATTTGTTCCTGGTTCCATGCATTCCATTGCGATGAGCCATGGAGAAGGTAAATTCACAGCCAGCCCGGAAGTCATTGAAAAGCTGGTAAAGAACGGCCAGGTAGCCACGCAGTATGTCAATGAATTCGGCGTACCGACCATGAACGGATTGGATAACATCAACGGTTCCGATCTGGCTATTGAGGGAATCCTCAGTGAAGATGGTCATATCTTTGGAAAGATGGGCCATAGTGAACGATATGAAGCCGGTTTATTCCAGAACATCGAGGGTGATAAGGATCAGGATATCTTTGCCAACGGAGTTCGTTACTTTACACATAAATAGGAGATCAGAATGGATTATAAACAAGCAGGTGTAGATATTGAAGCGGGTTATGCGTCCGTGGAATTAATGAAAAAACATGTAAAAGAAACCATGCGGCCGGAGGTGCTCGGTGGCCTGGGCGGTTTTGCGGGAGCCTTTGATCTGTCTAAGATCAAAGACATGGACGAACCGGTCCTGTTATCGGGAACAGATGGTTGCGGAACGAAAGTAAAGCTCGCGTTTGTGATGGATCAGCACGATACCATCGGTATCGATGCGGTGGCGATGTGTGTGAACGATATCGCATGTGCGGGTGGAGAACCTTTATTCTTTCTGGATTACATCGCATGCGGAAAAAACTATCCGGAAAAGATTGCGACCATCGTCAAAGGCGTAGCAGAAGGCTGCAAACAAAGTCAATGTGCTTTGATTGGTGGAGAAACAGCGGAACATCCGGGATTGATGCCGGAAGATGAATACGATCTGGCCGGTTTTGCGGTAGGTGTTGTTGATAAAAAGGATATTATCGATGGCCATACGATCCAGGATGGCGACGTTCTGGTCGGTATCGCCTCCAGCGGTGTACACTCCAATGGATTCTCTCTAGTACGTTCCATCTTCGATATTACCAAAGAATCGTTGGATACGTATCATGAACAGCTGGGCAAAACATTAGGGGAAGCCTTGCTGGCACCGACACGTATTTATGTCAAAGCACTAAAGAATGTCAAAGAAGCCGGTGTGAAGATCAAGGGATGCTCCCATATCACAGGGGGCGGATTCCAGGAAAACATTCCGCGTATGCTGCCGGAGGGAAAACGGGCCGTCATTCACAGAGACAGCTATCCGGTGCCACCAATCTTTGATCTGATCGCCTCACAAGGCAATGTAGCACAAGATGCTATGTACAACACCTTTAATATGGGTTTAGGCATGGTGATTGCCTTAGATCCTCAGGATGTCGTATCGGCGATGGAAGCGATTGAAGCGGCCGGGGATACATGTTATGTGGTCGGTGCCATCAAGGATGGTGAAAAAGGAGTCGATCTATGTTAAGATTTGCGGTTCTGATTTCCGGATCGGGATCGGATCTGCAGTCCATCATCGATGCCTGGCAGCAGGGCGATATCCACGGCGAGATTGCTCTGGTTGTCAGCAACCGGGAAAACGCTTATGGTTTGCAACGTGCGCAGAAAGCAGGAATCAAAAATGCGGTCATCAAAGATCAGAAGGTTTTGTTGCAGACCTTGCATGATGAACAGATTGATTTTGTGGTATTAGCGGGTTATTTAGCTATTTTGGGAAGTGATTTAATCCAGGCGTATCCAAACAAGATCCTGAATATCCATCCTTCACTGATTCCGTCCTTTTGTGGACCGGGGATGTACGGCATGCATGTGCACAATGCCGTACTGGCTCGCGGTGCCAAAGTATCCGGCGCTACGATCCACTTTGTATCCGAAGAAGTAGATGGAGGACCGATCATCTATCAGAAAGCGGTAGATATTTCGGATCTGGATACCGCAGAGGATATCCAGAAACGGGTCCTTGAACTGGAACATAAGATATTGCCGTTGGTTGTAGGAATGTACTGCGACGGAAAAGTAAAAATCGAGAAAGGAAGAGTAAAAATTCGATGAAAAGAGCATTAGTCAGTGTGTCTGATAAGACAGGAATTGTAGAATTTGTGGAAGGACTTGTCAATCTGGGTTTTGAAATTATCTCTACCGGGGGAACCAAGCGTGCCTTGGAGCAGGCAGGTTTGAAACCGATTGGTATCAGTGATGTAACCGGCTTCCCGGAAATTATGGATGGCCGTGTAAAAACACTACATCCGAAGGTGCATGGAGGCCTGCTGGCTGTACGCTCCAATCCGGATCATATGAACCAGCTGGAAGAATTAGGGATTGAAACGATCGACCTAGTATGTGTGAACTTATATCCTTTCAAACAGACCGTGCAAAAAGAAGGCGTTTCGCATGAAGAAATCATTGAAAATATTGATATCGGAGGCCCTTCCATGTTACGAAGTGCATCCAAGAACTACCAGTCGGTGACTGTTGTAACCGATCCATCGGATTATGAAAAAGTATTGAGTGAATTCAAGGAATACGGCGATACGACCTTGGAAACCCGAGAAGCATTGGCTGCCAAGGTGTTCCGTACAACAGCACAGTACGATGCGATGATTGCCGATTATCTGACCAAGAAAGAGGGCAACGAATTCCCGGAAAAATTAACGATCACCTTTGATAAGGTACAGGATCTTCGTTATGGTGAAAACCCGCATCAGAAAGCAGCTTTCTATAAAGGCATGATGCCGAAATACTCCTTGGCCAATGCCCAGCAGCTGCATGGAAAAGAACTTTCCTACAACAACATCCAGGATGGTAATGCGGCCATTGAGATCCTGAAGGATTTTGAAGGACAGTATGCGGCTGTCGGACTGAAACATATGAATCCATGTGGTGTGGGTATCGGTGACTGCATTGAAGCAGCCTGGGATAAAGCATATGAAGCAGACCCTGTATCCATCTTTGGCGGTATTGTGGCTCTGAATGATAAAGTGGAGGCTTCCCTGGCTGAAAAATTATCCAAGATCTTCTTGGAGATCGTCATTGCACCTGATTTCAGCGAAGAAGCACTAAAAATCTTAACCAGAAAGAAAAATATCCGTCTGATGAAGCTGGATACAACATTATCAACCAATACCGCATTGAAATATACCAATGTCAATGATGGTTTACTGGTACAGGAAATGGATATGCATACCATTACAGAAGCCGATGTGCATTGTGTTACCAACCGTAAACCGACAGAAGATGAAATGCGTCAGATGTTGTTTGGATGGAAGGTTGTAAAACATGTGAAATCCAACGCAATCGTCTTGGTAAAAGACGATATGACGATTGGTGTCGGAGCCGGACAGATGAACCGTGTCGGAGCAGCTAAGATTGCCATTGAACAAGCCGGTGATAAAGCCAAGGGCTCTGTTTTAGCCAGCGATGCATTCTTCCCGATGCCGGATACTGTGGAAGCAGCAGCAGCTGCCGGTGTCACAGCCATCATCCAGCCAGGAGGATCTATTAAGGATCAGCTGTCCGTTGACGAGTGCAACAAACATGGAATTACCATGGTGTACACAAACATCCGTCACTTCAAACATTAATGTTTATAAGCCGGAGAGTTTATCTTCGGCTTTTTTTGGTTATAATAAAAAAGAAGGAGCGGATTATGAAACTTATATCATGGAATGTAAACGGGATCCGGGCAGTGATGAAAAAGGATTTCGTGGAAATACTATACGCGTTGGATGCGGATGTTTTCTGCATCCAGGAAACTAAGGCACAACCGGAGCAAATTGAGGTGGATTGTGAACTGTACCCATATCGGTATATCAATAGCGCAGACCGGAAAGGGTATAGCGGTACGATGATCTTCTGCAAGAAGGAGCCGTTGTCCGTGCATTACGGAATCGATCAACCGGAACACGATACCGAAGGCCGGGTCATTACCCTTGAATATGAAGGCTATTATGTGATGACAGTCTATACGCCCAATGCCGGATCTGAACTGAAACGTTTGGATTATCGGATGGATTGGGATATCGCGTTTGGAAACTATGTCAGATCTCTGGATAAGCCGGTTTTGATCTGTGGAGATTTTAATGTAGCGAATGAAGAAATCGATTTGAAAAATCCGAAGACAAACCGTCACAATGCCGGTTTTACAGATGAAGAAAGAAACAGCTTCAAGGCGAATTTACTGACACAGCTGCAGGACAGCTACCGGACTCTATATCCGGATAAGGTGGAATACTCCTGGTGGAGCTATCGCTTCCGTGCCCGGGAAAAGAATGCCGGATGGCGGATCGACTACTGGCTTGTATCTCCGGAACTCTTTGACCGTGTGCAGGATTCAAAGATCTTAACCGATATCTATGGCAGTGATCATTGTCCGGTACAATTGGATTTTTCATAATTCTTTTAGATGTTTAATTGTTTCTTATGTATAATAGAATCAGATAATACGAAGGAGAACTGCTATGTTTCGATTCCTTAAAAAGGGAGCATCCCTGTTAACGGCTTGTATCTTGATCCTAAACTCGTCTTTGGTACCGGTTTATGCCAAAAGCGCACAAACTTTTAAAGGAGACAGCGAACAGATCATCGGTGAATTCGCATTTACTGTCAGCGAGGATCTGGAAGTCAACGAGTATGATGATGAACTGGAATTCACAATCAAAGGGCAAAGCTATCCGATCTTGAATGTTCGTTATGAAAAGGATGGCATCATTTACGACGAGGAAGATTTTTATTCGGATACCAATATTGAATACTTGATGGAGGATCAGGAAGAGAATGCGGATGCCCGTAAATTCAGTGGAGAAACCTATGGGACAAAAACCGTAGACGGCAACAAGTTTGTGATGATGGAACTGGATTACAAGAACAGCAAGAATAAATCCTTGCGCTCCGAAATCTACATTCTGCCGGGAAACAAAGGCTATGCCGTTATCACGGTCATCAAAACAAAAAACACATTGACCGGATACGGAATCAATAAAGTATTGTCTTCCTTTGAAATCAGTAATAAAAAGGTTGTGGAAAAAGATGTCAAGGTCAGTGAGGATACCCTGCACCTGGAGGACATTCTAGAAAGTCCGGAGGAATATCTGGAAAAGGATGTAGAAGTGATCGGTGTCTTCCCACAAAGCATTTTCGGCTATGAAGACAATGAACCGATGCTCTACATGCTGACAGAAGATGGTACCGATATGATCCGTTTACGAGGAACGCTGCCGGAGGACGGCGATTGTAAAGTGATGGCCCGTGGAACCATCACATATGAAAATAAGGAGCTTTGTCTGATTCTTGATGACTACGATGTCATTGAATACTATACGGTGGAAGGAGAGGAACCGCTTGACCAAGAGCAACCGGCTTCCGAGGATGTATATTACGACGAATCATTATATGAATATGGTTATTAAAGCGGGGAATCCCGCTTTTTTTAAAGGATATAAAAAGCGTATTCGGAACTGGTTCCGAATACGCAACGATTTATTCTACATACCAGTAGTAATTCATGGATGCGATCAATGTATCCATATCTTCAATATGATATGTCGTGGCATAGCTGCTGTCCATGATCGGAATGATGGCATCCGGTGCACACATAGCCGGATCGTAACAATAGAATGTATCCGAATCAGCATCGTAGCTAGTCAATAAAACGGCATGCATCGCATTATAACCGGCTACATAGAAAACGATTCCTTCTGGATGTTGTTGAAGGGCCTCAATCAGGACCTTCTTTTTTTCTTCCGTACTAAGGTTCGGATCCAATGTGTTCGCCGTTGTTTTGACGTTCATATCATCGTAGGTAAATTCATACAATAAACCGCTGCCGCTCCAGGCCACCTGTTCAACAGAATCGACCGTAATCTCTTTCCAGTTTGTGTCTCCATCCAGAATGGCATCACGACGCAGCATCATAACCGTAGAGTACAATGTACATTGTACATTGCCTTCCGGTTGTTTAACATATATATCTTTGTTGGTTAATTCCTCAGTGCTTTTCTTTGTGAGCGTATCTGCCTGCACAGAGGATCCAACGAAATACTCTTCTCCTATACTGTCAAAGCTTTTCCATGTGTTTGTTGAAGAAAACAGCATAGTGGCTGACATAATTGACTTGACGACTACAGTTCATACCATAGCATGCACCTCCTATATTGAAATATTGCACATAAATGTGTAATAATGGCCACCTTTTCAAAAAGTGTATGGTGCAGTTATACTATATTTAGAGACAAGAATCAAGTTTTGACATCATTTCACATATTCATCATGAATTTATACATAATAAAAAAGTCATGATTTCTCATGACTTCAAGGTTTATTTCTTTTCCAGCAGATCGCGGATCTGTTTTAATGTTTCCAGGGTTTCGTCTACTTCCGGTTCTGGTTCCGGTGCCGGTTCTTCTTTCTTCATCTTGTTCATGGATTTGATCAATGTGAAGACAACCAGCGCAATCAGCAGGAAGTTGATAATGGCCTGAATAAAGTTACCATATGTAATGTTGGCATCACCGACTGTAACAGCTAATCCTGTAAAGTCTACACCACCTGTGATGATACCAATCAATGGAGTAATGATATCACCAACCAGGCTGGTAACGATAGCGGTAAATGCACCACCGATTACAACACCAATGGCCATATCCATGACATTACCCTTCATCGCAAATTCTTTAAATTCTTTCATAAAGTTTTTCATAATCTCTCTCCTTACTAATTTTTATACAGAATCATTTTATCATGTTTGAATAAGAATGACACAGTGAATTCTTAAAAAGCCATAAAATATACATAAGATATGGAAAATAAAGAAGGTTCTATGCAAATAGGGAAAGAATTCGTTATAATGAAAAAAGAATCGAGGAATGATTATGCAGAAAATTAAATGTACACAGAAATCCGGCTCTAATTTATTATTTCCGGTGATTGTTGTGGCGGCCTCCGCTTATTTATTTGTCAATACGATTACGATGCTGACGCAAGGGAAAGCGACGATGGGGACCAGCATCATCTTTATTTTCATGTATGGGGCTGTCTTTGTGAACGGGCTGATCCTTTTGTTGAATTATTTCAATAAGAGCATTACCGTCAGTGATGAAGAGATTGTGGTGACCGATCATTTTGCCAGAAAAGATGTGTGGAAGTGGGAAGATGTGAAGGTACAGCAGATTGGTGAACGTAGAGTGCAGTTTGTCAATGGACCAAAAAAGTACATTCTGAAATCCGGGGACGATAACTACAATTCGATGGTGATGTATTTAAAACGAAAGAAAAAATTCGAAGAGGAATAACAACTCTTCGAATTCTTTTATTATCCGTAATACTTTCCCAGGAATTCCTTGGTTCGCTGGTTGTCCGAAGTAAACAGATCTTCCGGTTTTCCGTCTTCGACGATGACACCGTTTTCCATAAAGATGATCCGGTTGGACACATCGCGGGCAAAAGTCATTTCGTGGGTAACGATGACCATGGTCATCTTTTCTTCTGCCAGCTGCTTGATGACCTTAAGGATCTCCAGTGTTAATTCCGGGTCAAGGGCACTGGTTGGTTCATCAAAGAATAAGATCTTCGGCTTTAATGCCAGAGCACGGGCTATGGAGACACGTTGCTGCTGACCACCGGATAGCTGACATGGATACGCATCCTCTTTGTCCTCCAATCCCATTTGAGCCAATAGGACACGGGCTTCTTGATAGACTTCGTCCTTATCTCGTTTTTGGATACGGATCGG
>AUXO010156239.1_pt1 | contig 11157 bp, 12 predicted proteins | sample 768731 | NCBI WGS metagenome assembly AUXO01 (sample SAMN02715735, study PRJNA202380) | gut metagenome | biome: sheep rumen | host: Ovis aries | place: New Zealand: Palmerston North | reverse complement strand
AAGACGAACCCCGGGATGTATTCTCGGATGCTGGCAAGGGCAGTGGGAGCGATCTCACCGGTACACCCGCACAAGCCAGGAGGTTGAGTGGCTGACCTCAAGAAAAGCAGGCGTCTAATAAACGGCCTGGACACCAGCCTGAGTGGTGGCGTAGAAAACCACCTCGAACCGCATAGGGCTTTCATCAAAAGATGTTTGGCCTGATAAGGCGGGAGTTCCAGCATACATCGAACTCAAGAAAGGGTTGCGCAAGTGATCCTCATCCGGAGCCAGAGGAGAAATCTTCTGCAGCTGGTTATGGCGGACGGACTAGTAAGCCGTCGGAAAAGGCCATATCAAACCAGGGAAGGCGCTTCGTCCTTCCAAGAAGGCTTAGATCCGAAAGGGTCAAGTCAGTACGAAGCCAGGTACCTCCGGGTACTGTTGCGCCAGAGAGGGTACCAACTCACGAAGTTGGCGACCTGTTAACAAACTGGGCGGGCATGGACACTACCCGCAAGAAACGCCGTCGGGGAACCGATGGAAAGAAAAGACCTCTTAGGAACGCAAGGACTTAAGGAGCTGAGCAAGGATTCGCCTAGCAAGATGGATTCGACCTCGGATAAGGGCAGGTTTCGCTCGAGAGAATCGCAGAAGCGATTAAGAAGCCCATCTCCAGTTGGATGGAGAAAACTCGATAGGGAAAGCGGATGACAAAACGCCTCTCCCGAAAAGCGAGCGTCGCCGGCCGCGACGAAGAACGGAATCACGCGAAAGCTTGATACGAAAAGCCTGGGGAAGTCCCACCGTCATAGGGGCTGGGAGGGAGACTGTGAGGTCTCTCTTTTTTCTTATTTATATACCTCTTTATATATATAGGATGCGTAGGCTCCGGCGACGTTGATGCCGGTGACCTTCTCTATGCCCTGGATAAAGGCGTTGCTATTGACCTCGCAAAGGATTGGCTCACCATGAGGACCTTTTAAAAGATCGACGCCGCAATAGTCGAGGCCTAAATGAGAAGCCACGCGCTCGGCGGTTTCTAAAAATATAGGGGACGGGTGAGCGATTTCGCCAACGCCTCCTAGGGCGATGTTGCTACGGAAATCACCATTAAGAGACCTTCTCTTCATGGCCGCGACGGCTTTGCCGCCGATCACGATGACCCTAAGGTCAACGCCAGAAGAGCTCTCGATGAATTCTTGGTATAGGCGCGGTAAGAAGGAAATCTGTTCCTCTAAGGCGATAAGCTCTTCTCTATTCTTCGCGAGATAGACCTTTTTGCCTAAGGAACCGTAGTTCTCTTTGACAACGATTGGATATCCAAGTGATTCGACGTCTTCTAAGAAGGAAAGATTTTCTTTCTCACTATATCTGAGAGGTCCAGGAATGGTCTTAGGAATAGAAACTCCGCTTCCTAAGAGGTCTAAGAAGGTTTTGACCTTGTCATCGCAGCTAGCGATAGCCTTCGCGTTGTTGAAGAGTCTCAATCCTGCTTTCTCTAATAAGATAGATACATAAGGGTCTTTGTCTAAGAAGATGGCGAAATCATAAGGAAGAGGAGAAGTGGATACAGTCTCGTCTTTGTTGATCGCTAATTTGAGTTCGGAGGAATTTTTTACATCTAACGTAATGCCATATGGGGAAAACTCCTCACGAAGTCTTTCAACCATATGAGTGACGCTTCCGAAGACTTCGTAGGCATTAACGACAACCAAACCCTTATTTCTCATGCCATGAATTATAAAGCATGAAGAAAATGGATTAAGAGATTTCCAAAAAATAATTGTTCGTGGTTAAAATGATAAAAAACCAGGAGGTTTTACATATGGCAGAGAAGAAAGCGCCTGCGAAGAAGGTCTATCACGTCTCTAAGAGAGCCGAAGACGGCAAGTGGGCTTTGAAGTTCGCCGGCGGCGAAAAGGTCATTAAACTTTTCGACACCAAGGCGGAAGCGGAAGAAGCGGCCAAGAAGATGGGCGCCAATCAGGACGCGACCGTTCTTATCCATAACTCCAAAGGCGCCAAGGCGGGTAAGATCGCTAAGGCCCATAACACTCGTAAGTAGTAGTTCCTTGAAAAAGTAGACGCTCTGCGCCTGTTTTTGTAGCGTGCCAAAATTAGGATATCGAAAGGTATCCTTTTTCTTTTTATGCACGCGTAAAAGGGGCAAAAATAGCCTAAAAATAGGGGTCTAAAAACAATTTAAGGAATTGAAAGCCTAGTCATTGTCTAAAAAAACATTCGATAAAATCTAGGTTCGATATATTCTTGGAAATAAAACTTGACCACTTTTCCCTAAATTCTATAATTTGGTGTGTTATTTAAAGCGTGAAAGGTGCTTTTATGAAAAAATACAGCAAATCCGACATCCTAAAAATGGCCAAGGAGGAGGGCGTTGCTTACGTCCGTCTCCAGTTCACCGACATCTTGGGAACCATCAAGGCCGTTGAAATTTCCGCTACCCAACTTGAAGATGCGTTGGACAACAAAATCATGTTCGACGGCTCTTCCATCGAAGGCTTCGTTCGTATCAAAGAAGCCGACATGTATCTAAGACCAGACATCAACACCTGGCTCATCCTCGACTTCGAGGACAACAAGTATGGCAAAGTTGCCCGTCTCATCTGCGACGTCTACACCTCCTATGGCAAACCATTCCCAGGCGATCCACGTTACATCTTAAAGAGACAGGTTAAGAAACTTAACGATATGGGATTTGCCCACTTCGACGTTGGCTTCGAACCAGAATTCTTCCTCATCAAGCTCGATGAGAAAGGCGAACCTCTTATGGAACCAGCCGACGAGGCTTCCTACTTCGACCTTGCCCCAATCGATGGTGCGGAATATGTCAGAAGAGATATCGCTCTCGAACTCGAACGCTTAGGCTTCGTCATTCAGACCGTCCATCACGAAGTCGCTCCAGGCCAGGAAGAAATCAACTTCCGCTTCTCGGATGTCTTAGAGGCCTGCGATAACGTCCAGACCTTCAAACAGGTTGTCAAATTCGTTGCCAGAAAGCACGGCTATCTCGCCACCTTCATGCCGAAACCATTCGCTGGTGTTAACGGAAGCGGTATGCATACCAACTGCTCTATCGCTGACGAAGATAACGCCAACATCTTCTATGATGAGAACGATCCAATGAAGCTTTCTCTCCTTTGCAGAAAGTGGATTGCCGGTATCATCAAGCATTCCCGCAGCTTAGCTGCCCTCATGAACCCAACCGTCAACTCCTACAAACGTTTGATCCCAGGTTACGAAGCTCCTTGCTACGTCTGCTGGAGCGACGCCAACCGCTCTGCCATGATCCGCATTCCAGCGACCAGAGGCAAAGGCACCCGTACCGAAATCCGCGCTGTTGATGGCACCGCGAACCCATACTTGGCTCTCGCCGCTATCCTTGCCGCTGGTTTGGATGGCATCGCCAACTGCACCGAAGAGACTTTGGTCCCACCTGTCTATGACAACATCTTTGCTCTTACTAGAGAACAGAGAGAAGCTCAGGGCATCTTAAACCTCCCAGAGAACCTCAAAGACGCGATCAAAGAGCTTAAAGCCGACCCGCTTATGTACGAAGTCTTAGGCGATCATACTTTCCACAAGTATGTTGAGGCCAAGGAAATCGAATGGGATAAGTATCGTTGCCTTGTTACCCCTTGGGAACTCGATACTTATATCACGAAGTGAGATAAGGTGACTTCTCGGGGCCGGGGCTATACAATAGCGGCATGAAAATCGCGATTGTTGGCGCTTCCGGCGCCGGTCTCTACTTAGCTCTCTTTATAAAGAAAAATCATCCAGAGTTTGCGGTGACGCTTTTCGACAAAAACGAAAAGATCGGCCGCAAACTTTTAGCTACTGGCAACGGTCATGCCAATGTCTTAAACATGAAGACCGGTCCGGAGCACTTTAACCACCCATCTTTCGTGGCCCCGTATCTCAATTACTACCCATTCGGCGAATGCCAGGGCCAGCTCGCTAGCGAAGGCATCGTCTTAAAGAATGATGGCGACCTTCTCTACCCTCTTTCTTTCAGCGCCCCAAGCTACGTTTCTTTCCTTGGCAAACTCCTTAAAAAGGAAGGCGTTGAGATTAAGCTCGGAGTCAAAATAAGCGACTATGTAGCAAAAGAAAAGGTCACTTTGTATACCGATAAAGGTGAAGAGACCTTTGATTTTGTCGTCTTTGCCACCGGCGGTTGTTCCCAAGCTAAACTTGGATCTGATGGCTCCTTGTTCCCGGTGTTTAAGAAGCATGGCTATAAAGTGGTGGAGCCTCGTCCAGGCCTTTGCCCAATCCGCACGGTTGAGAAAACCAAAGCCTTATCCGGTCAAAGACATGAGGCCAAAGTCACGGTCACCATCAAAGGAATCGTGGCCAGGGAAGAAGAAGGGGAGGTCTTATTCAAGGATGATGGCCTTTCCGGCATCGTTATCTTTAATATCGCTTCCTTCATCAATCATCTTGATGACCAGCAAGACGTCTCTATCTACTTAGACTTATTCCCAAAGGTCACCTTGACCGCTTTGACGATGGACTTATTCGCCTCGATGAAGACCAATCCGGATTTCTTCATGGACGCTTACCTCACCGAACCGTTAAAAGAATATATTCTTCGTTACGCTGGAGTGCGTTTAGACGGAAAAGTCGACAAAGGCGTTTGCTTCAAGATTGCCAAGGTCATGAAACAGTTGCCTTTCCGCTTCAAAGAAACCTATGGATTTGATAACTCCCAAGTCACCATTGGTGGCATTTCAGTGGAGAATGTAGGCGAAAAACTCCGTTCCAAGATTGAAAACAACGTCGCTTTCGCGGGTGAAGTTTTGGATGTCGACGGCCTCTGTGGAGGCCATAACTTAACCTGGTGTTTGGTCTCCGCTTTAGCGATTGCGGAATCTTTTTAGCCTTTCCTATAAGGAAAAGCACATTGACTATCGAGGATAGATAGATTTTAATATTCCCGTTACACGTCTGACACCTTTCGGTGTTTCCGTGATTTTGAGGCAGTTTATGAAATATTCTTCCACTTCAAGACTTGTGAACGCGATCGTCTTCCCAATTCTTTTTCTCGCGTTCGGCGCGTTGGGCGTCTACTTCTCCTTCTTCGTTTCCCCGACTTATCTCAGCCCATTAGGCGAAGCCCAGAAGTTTGCCGCTTCTAATGCTTACAACTTCTCCCTTAACTTCGGTATGCTCGGCATGGCTGTTATGGCCCTTGCCTGCTATGGCATCGTCCTCGCCATCAAAGCTCTCAGCGACAAAAACGACGCGGCTGTCGAAAAGACCTTCTTCGTCTACTTCGCCATCGCCTATGTACTCGCTGCTTGGTTCGCTTTGAACGCCTTGGTCTTCTATCGCTTAATCGGCAAAGACCAGTACGTCTTCTGGATTGTCATGTTTGTCATCTTCCTCATCGCCATGCTTATCGCTGGCAATGTCCCACTCATGAAGGTCCTCGATGGCAAAGAAAGCAACGAAATCCTCATTATCATTGTTGAAGCCGCTGGTGCCTTAGCCTTTGGCTACATCTGCAACTCCATCCCAACCTACATGGTTGCTACCGTCAGCGCTGCTAATGGTTCCGGCTACTATGCCAACTTCACCAACCAGCTCCTTACCTATAGCATCTTCGGCGCCCTTGCCTTAGTCATCGCTATTCTCTCCGTCATCAACATCAAGAAAGGCAAGAAGCTCGGCGAAATCCTTGCTGGTGCTGCCTTCATTCCATTCGGCGGTATGTTCCTCTCCACTGCGATCTTCGAAATCGTCTATCGCAACGAGAACAAGTTCTCCCTCCAGACCAAGAACGGTGCCTTCGGTGGTTGGGACTATGTCGTCATGAGCATGATCGTCGCGGTCGCGCTCCTCGTCATCGGTGGATTGTTCTTATCCTCCGCTCTTCTCCCAGAAAAGAAGAAAAAAGCCTAATTAGGCCGAAATGTATCAAAAAAATCTCCTCAGCTCGAGGAGATTTTTCTTTTATTTCTTAAGTTCTGGAGAGATGAAGTTAGGGCCGATGATTAGGACTTCATCGTATAACTTGCAGACCTCGTCAGATGGCTGCTCCCAGCGGGAGTGGAGGCTTTCCATTGCTTTATCGTCGACAATGCAATCGGCGCTTCTCATCTTGTTCTGCTTCAAGCAGATCTCGAATGGGATATCGAAGAGGACTAAGACGCGTTTGTCATAATCCTTGGCGGATTCGAAGTAGTATTTGCGGTATTCGTTGGTGATATTGGTCGCGTCGGCGATAACGGTGGCGTTCTCGTCTTTCGCGTAATCCTGGATTTCCCTTAAGAACTCAGCCCATACCCTCTTTTCATCCGAGAAGTTTTGCCTAGCGCCGAAGAACATCATTCTAATGCCGTCGGAACTGATAATTTTGGTCTCTGGATGCTGTTCTTGATATCGCCTTGCCCAAGTGGATTTTCCAGAGCCAGGTAAGGCACTTAATAAGAAGAAGGTTCTCATAGCCTACGTATGTTAATCGTTCCGATTAATTTTTTCTACTTTTTTAAGGTTCAAACTCTCGATACTTGAGTCTGAATACCTTATAATAATGAATTATGGACGAGATATTAATTAAGAAGAAAAAATTTGTCGTTGAATCCGTATTGGCAGAACACCCGGACCACACCACCTATGTGTGCGTGTATTCCAATGTCCATTATATGGTGCGTGTTTACCGCGAAGGATACGATAAAGTCCTCGAAGATTATAAGACCTTAAAGCATGCGGGCATCAACATGGCTAAGATGGATTACCATGACGATGAGCGTAAGGCGATCGCCTTCGACTATTTCCCAGAAAAGGACATCCTCGAGACTTTGGCGGTCAAACCTCTCGAAGAGGGCTATTTCGCCGCGTTATTCAGTCTTTATCGTTTCGCCCGTTTCTCCAAGGTGGCCTTAAGCTGGGAACCGCAGAACTTCATGCTTCGCGGCAGCCAGATGTTCTACCTTCCAATCAAAGTCGAGAAGCTTACCGATGACAATGGCCTCGAAAAAGGCGGCCTTGCCACCTGGTTCCATGGCGAAGAAGGCTTAGCCAACCTCGCCAGAAAAGGTTACGACATCTCGAAGTTCCAAGAACTATCCTCGGCCGAAGTAAGCAAAGCGATGGCATTGATGGCCGTCAAATATTGGTAAGATAACTTGGCCCGCTCTAGAAGCGGGCTTTCTTTTATGGGCAATTTATACGAGATGGGGTTAATGCTCCGATACATGCAAAGAATCAAAGATGGGCGGAAATGTATCGAAATGCGCATCAATGATGAGAAGAGAAAACTGATCGTTCCAGGCGATCAGATTCTTTTCCATTGTACCGAAGACGAAAGAGAAACTTTGCTAGTTGAAGTGGTGGACATCAAGGCTTACCCAAGCTTTAAAGAAGTCTATGAAGCCTATTCGAAAACCATGCTTGGCTATATGGAAGATGAGCCTAGTGATTACCGCGATATGTATGCCATATACCCGAAGGAAAGAATCGAGAAGAATGGCGTTTTGGCCATTAGGATAAAACCCATTTAAACACACCCGTCCCTCTTATTTTGGTTTGAATTACGCATCCACGGGGTGCGTTTTTTCTTTTTCGCTTAGGGAAAGGCTTACAGGCGCTATTCGTTGCTTAGTAAGCAAAGAACCTCTAGAATAGCGTCGCTATGAAAGACTTTTATCTTGAGATAAAACACGTCGACGCGAAGACGGGCGCTCGATACGGTATCCTCCACACCCCGCATGGAGACTGCGAAGTCCCGATGTTTATGCCGGTCGGCACGAACGCCACAATCAAATGCTTACCACCGGAAATGGTTAAGGAAGCAGGCGCCGGCGTCATTCTTTCCAATACCTATCATTGCCACCAAAGACCAGGTGAAGAAATCATCAAGGCTGCCGGTGGCTTACACAAATTCATGAACTGGAACGGCCCAATCCTCACTGACTCCGGCGGCTTCCAGGTCTTCTCTTTATCCAAGAACCGCAAAATCACCGAAGAAGGCGTCACCTTCAAGAACGAACTCAATGGTGACACCGAATTCATCTCTCCAGAGAAAGCCATCGAAATCGAGGAAGCTTTGGGTGCGGACATCATCATGTCCTTCGACGAATGCATCCCGTATCCTGTCACCCATGAATATGCGAAGAAGAGCACCGAGCGCACTTTGCGTTGGGCTAAGCGTGGCTTAGAGCATCATAAGCGTGAAGATCAGGCTCTCTTTGGCATCGTCCAGGGTTCTTCCTTCAAGGATCTCCGCGAGATGTGCGCCAAAGAACTCGCGGCCATGGACTTCCCTGGCTATTCCATTGGTGGCACTTCCATCGGCGAGCCGGCTGACGTCTGCATCCAGATGGTCGAAGACGCCGTCAGATACCTCCCGCCAGAAAAACCACGTTACCTTATGGGCGTCGGTTCCCTTAACTACCTCCTCGAAGGCATCGAAAGAGGCGTCGATATGTTCGACTGCGTCCTTCCAACCCGCCTTGCTAGACACGGCGCGCTTATGACGACCCATGGCCGTATCAACATCCAAGGCGCCAAATACAAAGACGATTTCACCACCCTTGATGACGAATGCGATTGCTATTGCTGCAAGCATTACACCAAAGCCTACCTTCGTCACCTCTATATTGCCCATGAAGACTTCGGCAAGACTTTGATGTCTATCCATAACATCCGCTTCTTAATCAAAGTCATGGAAGGGGCTAGGAAAGCCATCCAGGAAGATCGCTTCTTGGAATACAAAGAAGAGGTCTACCGCAAATTCGGCAGTAAGAAAGGTTTCTAATGGACATCAACTTATTTGATTTCAATCTTCCTGAGGAACTTATTGCTCAAACCCCATCGAAGAAACGCGACGAATGCCGCTTAATGGTCGTCGATCGCGAACATAAGAACATCGAGCACAAGAAGTTTTTCGATATCATCGATTACCTTAATCCGGGCGATGTTTTGGTCAGGAATAACACCAAGGTCATCCCAGCCCGCCTTATCGGCGAGAAGGAAGCCACTCATGGCCATTGCGAATGCCTTCTTTTAAAGCAGATTGAAGGAGATGTTTGGGAATGCTTAGTCGGTGGTGCCCACTCGGTCAGAGTCGGTACCGTCGTCTCTTTCGGGCATGGCGAACTTAAGGCCACCTGCGTTGAGGTTCTCCCGGAAGGCATCCGTAGGATGGAGTTCCATTACGAGGGCATTTTCCTCGAGGTTTTGGAGTCTTTGGGCAAGATGCCTCTCCCTCCATACATCAAACAACAGATCTCCGATAATTCCGAATACCAGACCGTCTATGCGAAGGTCCCAGGATCCGCGGCTGCCCCAACGGCCGGCTTCCATTTCACCAACGAGCTTTTCGATAAGCTCAAAGCCAAAGGCGTGGAAGTGGTGGACATCACTTTAAACATTGGCTTAGGCACTTTCCGTCCAGTCAAAGTCCAGGACACCAAAGACCACGTCATGCATAGCGAGCTCTACGAAATCAGTGAAGAAGCTGCCGAGAGACTTAACAAAGCGAAAGCAGAAGGTCGCCGCATCATCGCGATCGGCACCACCTCTGTGAGAACCCTTGAATCCTGCTTCCAGAAATACGGCACTTTCAAGGCCACTCGCGAAGCGACCGCTATTTTCATCAACCCAGGCTACGAATACAAAGCTGTCGATGCTTTAATCACCAATTTCCACCTTCCTAAGAGCACTTTGGTCATGCTCGTTTCCGCCTTCATGGGCAGGAAATGGACCCTCCATTGCTACGAGGAAGCCGTTAAAGAAAAATATCGTTTCTTCTCCTTTGGAGATGGCATGTTTATCTATGGGAAATACGATTATTCCCACAACGCGGAGGATTAATGGGGGACGCTTACGTCAACTATTACGACAAGGGCGAGGAGATAATCGCCTCCTTTGGAGGCGAAAAGAAAAGCCTCCTCATGCACGTGTGTTGCGCGCCATGCGCATGTTTCCCTTTAACCTACGTCTGCAAACACTTCGACCTAACGATCTACTTTGATAATTCCAACATCTACCCAGAAGAGGAATATCAGAAGAGATTAGCGGAGCTTGAGAAGTTAATCTCCTATATCAAAAGGGACTACGGATACGACATCAAACTCATCGTTCCTACATATAACCACGAGAAATATATGGAGGACCTTTTGCCGTATAAAGATGAGCCAGAATGCGGGAAAAGATGCCATATTTGCTATAACAAACGCATGAAGTCTGGCTATGACTTCGCGGAAGAGCATGGCTTCGATTATTTCTGCACGGTCATGACCATCTCCAGGGAGAAAAACTCTCTGATTCTTAACCATATCGGGGAGGAACTCGAGAAAACGCACTCCAAGACCAAATACTTCTATAGCGACTTTAAGAAGCATGACGGGGCCTTAATCGGGGTGAATATGCGTAAAGGCTACGATCTCTACTACCAGAAGTACTGCGGATGTGAGTTTTCCCTAGAATCGCGCCTAAAATGGGATGCCTACAAGGCCTCTTTAAACCAAAAATTAGACGTAAAATAACGTCATATTTGTGCACCGTGCACAAAAGTCAAGGTTTCTTCGATGGGGCCTTTTCTTTTTGATTTTGGGCTAACGTTAAAAAGTCGAAAAGTGCTCATAATCACAAATTTTTTCACATTTTGCTTGCATGCCCCTATGCGTATGCGTATAGTTATCCACGCTGGCGCTTGCGATGAATAGCGAGGTTGCCGACACACCCACAGGCGTTGTCATGGATGGGTGGCCGGGGAATTCGCTAGGAGCAAAGAGCCTTGCAGCCTGAAAAACAGAATAGGAGGAAAAATTCATGGCAAAAGAAAACAAGATCCGCGTCCGTCTTGTCGCCTATGATCACAAGATCCTCGACTTAGCCGTCGAAAAGATCTTAGACGTGGCGAAGAACACTGGCGCCGGGGTCGTTGGACCAGTTCCACTCCCGACCGAGAAGCAGGTTTACACCGTGCTTCGTGCTACCTTCAAATACAAGGATAGCCGCGAACAGTTCGAAATCAGAACTCACAAGAGGTTGATCTACATCACCAACCCAACCAAGGAAACCGTCGAATTACTTCGCCGCTTAGACTTGCCGTCTGGCGTCGACATCGACGTGAAGTTATAAGGAGGACTCAATCATGAAATCCATCATCGGAAGAAAAATGGGCATGACCGAGGTCTTCGC
>AUXO015005168.1_pt1 | contig 11158 bp, 8 predicted proteins | sample 768731 | NCBI WGS metagenome assembly AUXO01 (sample SAMN02715735, study PRJNA202380) | gut metagenome | biome: sheep rumen | host: Ovis aries | place: New Zealand: Palmerston North | reverse complement strand
GATAAAAAAATCAAGGATTTCATTAAAAACATCAACGTCAATGTAGGCCAAGTCGTCAATTTCTCATCAGCCGCATTAATCGAATCCACATACAAACAGGTTAAAAACGAAGTTGAAGCAAAAGGATTGAAAATGAGTGAAGACGAATTCCACTGCAGAGGAGCTTTCAAGTTCGTCCACAGAGGAAAACCTGACGATAATGACCTGAAAAATGTTCAAGAATTTGCAAAAAGAATAATTAATTAATTTTTCTTATTCTTTTTAACCATTTCTTCCAAATCATCAAAACGTTTATTTAAATGTCTCTTAACAATCGCCACAGTCATGGTGGCAGTACCAACACCAGATAAAATAAAACCAGCCCAAACCAGAATAATACTATTCACTTTACCCAAACTTGACTTGCCTAAAATTGCATAACCGTTACTTGTAAAAGCGTTGGAAACCATGTCAATCGAATTTAGAGGACTGACATTTTCAACAGGAATTGTAATTAAAAAGCTGATAAAAACTATTGAGAACAAAAGCGTTATAGTTATTCCCAAACTGTTGGTTTGAGTATATTCCATGAATTTTTCAAAGTAAACCTTAATGAAATATATAAAGACAGCCTGATGGAATATTTCCAATAGAATTATCCATTGATTTAAAAAGATAATATAGTTCAACGAGCCTACCGGAATCAACAGTAACAGCAGAACCTTATTTTTACGGCCTTCCCAATCAATGCCCAAAGATACAATTACTGAAATGATTATGTCAAAAATCACCAGATTATCAATGTTGCTTCCCCAATAGAAAATTGTATATAACACATTGATAATGAAACACACTATCATTACCAGATAAAATAACTGATTTAAAGTGGAAATCTCCTCTTCGGGAAGATAATTTTTAGGATTTAAAAGCCTATGGGACATGATTCGGTCGTTTGAAGTGAATTTATCATATGCCCATCTGACAGCTTTCATCATCACTGCAGAAATGCCTATGATAGCCAAAAGCTCAATGACAACAATAAGAACTTCCATAATAATGTTCATTCTTCAACCTCCCCGTCATTGATCAATTGTTCAAGCCTTTTAATACGTCTGTTGAAATATTTAAGTAAAATTACTGCAGTTAAAGTGGCGGTACCTGCACCTGATATGATATAACCTCCCCAAACTAAAAAGAGACTGTTTATCTTTCCGACAACACTATTTCCCAAAACGGCGTAACCGTTACTTGTAAATGCATTTGAAACCATTACCAAAGAGTTTAAAGGATTTTGCATTTCAGCATTCATTGTTACTATAAAACTCACAAAGATTATTGCAAACAATAAAAGTATTGTAAAACCCAAACCGTTGCTTTCGGTATACTCCATAAATTTCCGATAGTATACAAAGATGACATATAACAACAGAGGGATATGGATAACATCCAATAAAAACAAGTAACTTATGCCAAACAATATAAAAGTCAGAGAACTGAACGGCAATAGGAAAAAGACAATGATTCTATCTTTCCAGGAATCCTTATCAAAAATAATTGCAACAAACAAGCAAATTACAATGTCAAACAATGCCAAATAGAATATATCCTTTTGAAATATCACGAATGAATAAATAAAATCTATGAAAAACAGCGCCATCATTATAAGATAAAAAACTTGTTTTAATGTCTGAATTTCCTCTTCAGGAAGATATTCCAAGGGGTTTAACAAACGATGAGAACTATTTTGCACTTTTTTTACAATAAATATTCCAACAGCTATCAAAACAGAAAAAATCACTATTTCAATTGCAAATTGACTTAACAAATCTAAAGTTATCCCAAACATTCTACCACTTTAATATTTCAATGAAAACAGAATTGACCTCACAATAGTAATCAGTATACATATGCTAATTACAATAGGATGGCCCATAAATGCCGCAATCAAACCTACAATGAAAAATATTGAAGGAATAACAAGGGCATTCTTAACATCCAAGGCTTCTTTCAGATAATCATTATCAGGATTAATCTTAATCAATAGTTTAGCCATTACAAACAAAATGACATTGATTAAAATGAAATCAATCCCATATAACACTTGAGTTAAAAATGAAAACGGATTATTTGCCACAAATGTAGTTAAATAAGGAACTATGGAAACAATCAACATCAGCAGGACATTCAGCCATATGATTTTTGCATCTATCCTTTCAACATGATTATAAATTATATGATGATATTGCCACAGATTTGTGCATACCAAAAAACTAATCAAATAAGCAAAATAAGAAGTTTTAATGGCCCAGATTGAAGCTATGGATGCTGATGCAGGTTGAGGAAGTTCCAAAACCAAAACAGTTACAATAATTGCAATGATTGCATCATAGAATGCTTCAAGCCGACCTGTCTCCATGTAATTTTTTTTATCCATACATATTATATATCAACACCACTATTAAAAAGTAACATGTTAAACTGAAATATTCCATCCGTTGCGTTTTCAAAACAAATTTAAATTTTAGCTGAAATAATATAACTTATGGAAAAAATAGTTTACATGATATTAAAAAAAAGAAATAAAATTGTTAATTAATTTTTAACAATTTTTAAATCGACATTATTACACAATTCAGGCAGATTTTTGAATGTGTTTCTATTGGCTTCCTTACATTCAAAGTCCAAAACATCCCATTTGACCAAATTAGGATTAGTTTTTGATACTTCATCTTTTACAGAACCGTAAGACCAACCCAAATTAACTTTAAGTTTATACCATGCCTCATGTTCTCTTTCAGCAAAGTAATCAATAGTGTCAGGGTCAAAGGAGGTGACTGCCTCACCAGGAGAATCTACGTCAACTACAGAGAAACCCCTCAATCCCAATATTTTAATCAAGTAATCCGCCTGTTTATAATTGGAATACTTAACGTAATCCGGCAAATCATCAAATGAAACATCATTTTGATAGAAATTGTGCATTTCAAATGTCAAAAGTCTGATTTTACTTCTCACAACCTTTAATCCTATGGATTGCATCAAGGATGGAATGTTTCTAACCGGATCTCTGTCAAACTCCCTAATATCCTCGGTCAACTCATCCCATGGAACAAGATATGGAGTAACCAGATTGTCAATGTCCTTTTCTTCACCATAAACCCATCCGGTTCCCTCTTTTTCCTCACACCATTCATCATGTTCAAAAATTGCCAAATCTTCCACTTCTTCAGGTGAAAATTCTGTTATTGCCTCCCTTTCATCGGAACTGTTTGCAAGTTCACATCCAACCATATCCAATTTTATCGGAATTGACCTTGCCTGCCTGATATTGGCTATCTTAAGCTGTGATGAAAGTTCATCAAATGATTTGATGCCATCATATTTTTCCTGAAGCTCATCATCAACTTCACCATTTTCCAACGCTTCATGATACTGCTTTGTGATAGTGTCATTATATTGCTCATGAATCAGAATGGCAAGATTTTCCACATTTCTTAGAAGAATATCCGGAGCCTGAGCATTTTTATGATTCATTTCTGTTGGGGTGAAATGTTGCTGGACATCAGTTACTATTCTTAAACCAAATTTAAATGCACTGTTTATTGATAAAACATTATTGAGCAGTTCCTCTTTGTCTTCGGAAAATCCTAAACCCATGGTTCCGTTCTTGGCAATGTATTTCACGTCAAATGTTTCATCATCAATTTTTAAAAGCAATTCATTAACATGCCCTTTTTGCTTGTCCTTTTCACCGAATGGCTGTCTGTTCCATTCCTGGAGCTCATCACATAAAATTAACATGAACGCCAGTGGTGACTGGGACGGATGGAGCTCTTTTAGGTTAAAAGGATTTTTTTGAAGGACATTTCTATAATAGTTATGCAGCAGAATAGCTGTTGCACTGTCTACAATCGGATAGAAGAAAAAGTCATGATTTTTAGCATATTTTTGTATCAGATACCCGTAAGAGTTCAAAACAAGTATGCATGAGAAAAATCCATGGTCAATGAATCCCATCTCACCCATGGAATAAACGAAATTATCCAGGTGTTTAGTTAAATCCTTTACGTTTACATCCTGAAAATCGGTTGCTATCTTATGGGCAATGATGTCTGTAGGTTTAAACAGATTCAGGAATTTGGCTTCAGGATAAATTTTGGTAAATTCATCCGCAAAATTAGGATCCATTTTTACAATGGTGTTGAAATCGTTGAAGTCCTTGAAATCTATTGCTGTATCCGCATCATAGGCAGGTGAAATTGACCTAACTCCGTCGTTGATGAATTTCTTAAGCTGCTTTCCTATGATTTCAACAGGATATCCTATGTCATGGAACAGTGACGCTACTCCCCAACGATATAAAAATTCCTCATTGGAAAAGTCCCCGTTTTCAAGCCTGTAATATTTGGTATAAGGACTTCTTAAAATATATGCCTTGAAGAATTCCCTATATTTGGAGTTTTGAGCATAAATTGCCAAACCCAAAAGGAAAACATTTACTGAGTGAATAAAATGGTCCCTTTGTTTGTCGATTAAATCTCCAGTGCTTTCCTCGTATTTTTTCATTGTTTTAACCAAATCAAGAAGAGTATTCGGTTCCTTTACAATCTTTATAACATTACTGTCACCTTCAGATTTATCTTCAGCGGTGATTTGGTAAATCATGAAAAATGTCCGGTATATCTCATAGGCATTATAAGAGTTTTCGTTATCTAGAAATACGTCAATTCCTGCTTTTAGCAAATCTTTGTAGTAGTGGCCGTTTTTATAGTCATCATACAATGTCAAATTGTCAAAGAATCTGTCGATATAGATTCTAAAATTGTTTTCATCCATGTTCAAACACCTTTTTTTGTTAATTTATCTTTTATAATTAGTGATTAATATATTATTGAGTAAAATCTCTGAATTTGCTCATCAGTGAAATTAGAAGTGTCGACTTCTAAACGGATTGCATCAATAGTTAAAAAAAGTTTCCTTTGATATTTTTGAAATATTCTGATTGTTATTGAATTTACCTACCAAAAACCATCAAATCACTCGATTATGAATTTTAACTGCTTTTGCACATCTTTGATGTCTTCAATCTCCTTTGACAAATCCATATCAAGATATGTTTTGACTTTTGTGTTGAAACTTGAAGACATTATAATCTGGTTTGAAAAAACTTCATATGACTCCACCGGGCAGTGCCCTACAATCATGGCCTTCAAATCCATTATCTCCAAAAACCTATCCACATCGCTTCTGATGTAGTCTGTCATATTAGTATACCTGTTCCAAAGGAAATCATATAAAATCGGACTTGAATAGTCGCTTGCAAATATATTGTAAAATCCATTTACCGATTTGACCTTAAAAGAAGGACCTGAATGTGAAATAAACAATCCATTTGCGGTTTTTGCAAAATATGGCATTGTCTTAAAGAATCTGATATATCTTGTCAGATGAGGTTCGATGAATCCTTTTTTATAAGATATTAAATTTTTAAATCCTAAAAGCAAAGGCTGATTATTCTTGTAGATTTCGGTATTTGTAATATGTGCCCATTCATGGTTTCCCAAAAGTGTATGGAAATTTGAAAATTCCTTTGATTTGGCTATTGCATCATCCAATATTTCTACAGACTGGTCTGTTTCATAATCAAGGCCATGAATCAAATCACCTGTAAAAATTATATGGAAATCTTCATCCGATTCATCCCATAAGCTTAAATAATGATTATAATCTTTAAAATTACCATGCAAATCAGTTACTACAATCAAACGACCATAATCCGGCAATTCAATTAATTTATCGCTAATCATGACAATCACCTACCTCTTTAATTTTTTGAGTGCTTTAATTATTTCGGCCAATTCACCTGGAGAGTTGAAATCCAAAAATCCGTCTGAATTGTTTTTATTAAGCACTACTGTTGGTTTTACTTGGTCTTTCATGAAAATACCACTATTATTTAATCTATTTAAAAATATTATATTTAAATCAGATAAATCTTTTTATTTATCCGTGCGTTCATCAAGTTCATATAACAGATTTACAATATCAAAAAGCTCATCATAGTCTTTCACGTTTAAGGCATCCTGTGCCTTTTCAATCAGTTCATCTGCAAGCAGTTCATTGTTGGAATAAATTCCATCAAGTTTCAGATTGAAATAGCAATCTTCAATAACTCTATCAGGATTTAATGAGACATACTTTTCAATCAGATAAGTGTAATATCCCTTTAAACCGTCTAGATCATAACTTTCAATATCCTTTATTTCAAACAAGTCATTTTCTTTTGCAATTTCAATTTTTTCCAATACATTTTCCTTTAAAGTGATAAATTCCAGATTTCTTTTTGAGTCCTCCACGAGATTTTTTAAGTAATTCATGTAAATTGAAGTCTGATTGTATGCGATAGGATTTCTATTGGATATATCAAGAAGTCTATCTGCATAATCGATAATTTCCGAATCAAAATTGTAGGAATAGTCCTTTAAAAATTCAATATCCCCCATTATTCTGACATAGCTATTTAACAAATCATTTAATGAGATGTCCTTTCCATTCATTTCAAATGACTGATTTAGATAAGGGATATGCATATCTTTACCGTTAACATTGAATGGTGACTTTACATCCAGAGGAACTTTAATATTCCTGTTGTAAATGTTAATGTAATGCTCTCCGGCAGGAATTTCAACTTTAAATTCCCCACTGATTGTTAGGGAAACCCTTATTGAATCTGTAGCGCTTTTAAATTCAATTTCATATCCCAGATATGAACATTTTGAATCCAGACAGAACACTTTCCCTTGCAGTTGATTGTTTCTGACATCCATGATAACTGAATGGGATTCTTTTTTGTGAATGTCATGGGGCTTTTTCAGACTTCCTGCATAAATGGCCGCACCCTTAGCAACGACAGTTAACGGGTCGATGCTATATTCTATTTCAGCATCAAATTCATCATCAATGCTTTTCTGGATAATCGGACATAATGAGGAACCTCCTACAAGAATAATTTTATTCAGGTCACTTTCATGAATGGAGTTATCATTTAATAAGTCTCTCGATATCTTAAACGTGTAGTCTATCAATGGAAATATGATTTCTTTTAATTTATCTTGAGTCAAATCACATCTGAAATCATAACCTTCAAAAAGGTCATGTTCACATATAGATGCAACAGTTGAATATGTCAATTCTTTTTTAATTTTTTCAGCAAGGTTTTTCAGTTTTGCAAAAATCTTTTTATATTTCGGGTTTTCACGTCTAAAATCATCCAAGTTTAAATCATATGCTATTTTTGGTCTGAATAAATCATTGACAATCTTCCAATCAAAGGCATTACCTCCAAGATTTTCCAATCCGTCAGTATCAAGTTTTTCTATCTCTCCATCATTATCACGTATTAATGTGACATTGAATGTTCCTCCGCCCAGGTCATAAATCATCCATATTCCATTTTCCGCCCTAAGATTATAAGCGAGGCTGACTGCAACAGGTTCCAGAATAAGACTATGCGATCTGAATCCTGCAAGCTCAGCCGCATCATTAACTGCTCTTGTCTTAATAGGATTTGAGTTTGCAGGAACACAAATGACAACATGTTCCATATTCACACCAGTTTCATCATATACTGAAACTCTCAAGTCTTTCAGGACTTCAGCAGACAATTCTTCAGGAAACATCACACGTGATGAATTTTCGAATTTGAATGGAATTGAAAAACCCATATTATGCTTAAATTCCGAAATTGCATTGTGACTGTCTTCAAATATTGCATCCCTTGCATCAGCACCGACTTTAACATCATCAGTTTCATCTATCAGAACAGCTGATGGAGTAAAATCATCACCCGTTCTGTGATTTTTAATTATAAGAGGATTTCCCTGATTAAAGTAGGATATGACCGAATCGGTTGTTCCCAAATCGATTGCATAGTCAATTGTATCCAGTTTAATTTCATCTGTTTGCTTGAAATGCATTTTCATGTTCTGTTTCCAAAGTGACATTTTATATGCATATTTTTGCCGTATTTGTGAGTTGATAACAACAGCAAACTCCATCAGATTAGCACCGCTTGGCAAATTATTTGAATTAACCAACCTGATTGCTTCAACGACTATTTCATCTACAGAATATGTTTTGAGTGTTGGAAGAATATTCCTGTACAATCCTCTGATTTCACTGCTTGAATCCATCAGATTTTCAAGAAGCACTACTGACTTGAACAGGCTTCCATGACTCTGCAGGTCAATGAAAATTTCCCACAAATCAATATAATGCTGATATTTATTTTTAAGAGACGGATTATATGCAATGGCTTCCTTTAAAAAGTTGCAGGCAAGCCTGTAATTTTGACCTTTTAAATTTACCGTAAAAGCTTTTGATATCAATTTCAAATCCGGATTTTTCGATTTCCATATTCTAAGGGTTTCAGAATAACATTTACGTATGTCATAATCCGCTAAAACTTCCCCTTCCAGTATTTCAATAGCTTCACCAAGTTTGTTTTCGCATTTTGCAAGCTCAAAAGCCTCTCTTATCGAATCATTAATAACATATTCAGCATATTCATCATGATAGTCATCTATCAAGTTTGTGCCGCATTCAATATGAGATGATTTAAACTCATCAATAGCATTTTCAACATCCTTTAAAAGTTCAGAAGCATCCACATATCTGTTATTCGGATTTTCATCAAGGCATTTCAATACAATTTCATCCAGATTGCCAAAAACACTGTTATTGTAAAAACTTGGAGCTTTCAATTCGTTTTTCCATGGTTTTAAGTCAGCCAACTCCTCATTGGAGTATTCATCAACATCATATGGATAGCGGTTCGTTAAAAGCTGATAAAAAATAACTCCTATTGCATAAATGTCACTTCTGGTCGATACTGATTTATTGAAGAGTTCAGGAGCCATGTATGGCCTTGTTCCTGCAATGTCAATGTCGGATATGCCTGTCGTTACTTGTTTTGCAAAACCAAAATCAGATATTTTAATTATGATATCCCCGCAGGCATTAAAACTAAGCAAAACATTGTTGGGTTTTAAATCCCTGTGAATTATTGGAGGATTAGCTGAGTGAAGGGTATCAAGTCCACTTAAAATTTGTCTTATCAAATCCAGACTACGATTAAGAGGCATGAACATGTTATTTTCCATAAAAGAATTTAGATAACTCTCCAAATCCCCACCGGAAACATATTCCATTACAAAATAAGCATGGCTTTTGCCATCTTCAAAATTAGAAATCTCCGCAGCATCATAAATGCTTATGATATTTTGATGCCTTAACTGGCAGGCAAGTGTAACTTCTCTGAAAATATCCTTCTTATTTGTTGAGGCATTGAAGGGTTCCTTGATGATTTTCATTGCCATCAAGGTATCTAGATAATTATGATTTACCAGATAAACCTTTGCAAAGGATCCTTCTCCCAAAAATTTTTTAACTTCAAATTTGCCATTAAAAAATTCTTCAATCAGGCGTTTAACTTCATCAAAGCCCACTTAAATCACCAAATTAGATTTTGAAAAATCTAATTAAAATGTACAATAAATTACTGCTCCGCCATTTCCTCTAGATAATTTTAAAAATGAATTAGGTTTTAATTTTGTGGCTTTACCCTTCTGAACTTCAATATCTCCAATGAATGTTCCATTTGAGCTAGCCTCATCAATTATATACCAACCGTCATCCTTATAGAACAATCTTAAATGAGGTTTGGATACACTTGAAACAGTGTCATAACTGTTGTCCAAAAGAATTGAAAATGTTGCCAAGTCCGCCTGGCTGAAATTTGCCTTACGACCTATTAAAACTGTTTCATCTCTGCGTACCTTAAATGTCTTGCCTTTATCAACACCGTTGAAAATTGTCAGGACACAGTTGTCATCTTCATGATATTTACGATTGGATTTATACAAATCAAAGAATGTAAAAAGCTCATCGGACAGAAAGCTGATGTCCAAAAACAAGTCTTCAAATGCATCTTCCTTTATAACATAAGCCTTGACGGTTCTTTTACCTACCTTATTGGGAACTTCCTTTTTTATCTCAACTTCACTGACCAGATTGGCGCTCATGAGCTGTTTTATGTGTTGACCCAACATCTGAGGTGTGATTTCTATATTGTAATTCTTTAACAGAATGGAATTGATTTCACGGGAATAAAGAGGGTCGGATGACTGTGACTTATAGTATTTCTGATTATCCCTTAGGATTTCGAGTATTGAAAATCTAACCTTATTGTTTACTGCCGCCAATTTCTGTGAAATTAAATCGGAACCATCGGAGTCTAGAATTACTGTTTTGTCTATTTCTGAATCTGGCATGGAAAAATCTCCCACAATTTTATTTTAATCATATTTAAATTGCACTACTTAAAACGTCATGATAAGCTTTCAGGTCTTTTTCTCTTAAATTTAACTTATCCATCAATTCAACTATTAATGCATCGAGCAATACCAATGCTGAAACTTCAAAGGCAGTCCCCATTAAAATCAATTCCAGCGGACGGTAAATATTACTTATACCATATATTTCATGAGGAAGTTCATACATCTGCGCCATTATCTTTTTATCAGCCATATCGATGTTTTTCCTTGGAAGTGCTTCCAGTTGACGTTTGACTTCATCATTGCTTTCGAAATTCATAATTGTCTTCGGTAAAAAATCAATGAATCTTTCAATGTCTGAATCTTCGAGATTGACAAGCATCTGAGGAAGTGAATCAATTACAATCCTTGCATCTGACTTTTGGGCAAGGTCAGATTCGGTATTGCCGCAGACAGTCAAGAATTTGACATTGTCTATTTTTGAATCTTCAACAATCTGAGTAATTGAATTGGATTTACCTGACTTGGATATGATAATGATAATATCCCCATCCTGTACTGGAGGAGCTATTGTTTCATTAAACACATATACATAAAATCCCAAATGCATCAGTCTCATTGCAAATGATTTGGCAACGAAACCTGATCTGCCCGCACCGGCCAGGAAAATTGTAGTCTTTCTTTCAGCGGCTGTGCGTTTGTTTGAAGCTGTCAAGATAATATCTCTAAACTTGCAGATAGCTTCTTCCTGATTTTCTAAAACTGATTTTGTTCTATTAAGATTTTTTAGGATTTCATCCAATGATAAATCCATATATTTTAACTCAGACATGTCAATAACCTTT
>AUXO014855353.1_pt1 | contig 11158 bp, 9 predicted proteins | sample 768731 | NCBI WGS metagenome assembly AUXO01 (sample SAMN02715735, study PRJNA202380) | gut metagenome | biome: sheep rumen | host: Ovis aries | place: New Zealand: Palmerston North | reverse complement strand
AACCATATAAGACAGGGCTCTTATTTGATATGAGCGCTGTTTTATTGTTATTTATTAATTTATATAATTTTAAATTTAAAAATTAAATGACAAGCAACCTTTCTTGTACTTATTTACATATTTTTTGCACTATTTTCGCACATATTTGCATAAATTTTGTATATTTATTTGGTTTTGGAGGATAATGCATTAATAAACAAGGAAAATCCTTGCTTGTTGCATTAAGATTTTTGGCTATAAATTTGTCTAAAATTTTATCAGTTTTCTTATCAAAAGTTGAAAAACCAAATTTACGATAAAAAATATGGGGTATTCTTTGCGGCATAAAAGAACCATCTGCTTTTAGTGTTAAATAACCTTTACAACCAATTTGCTTACTATATTCTTCTGCAAATTTTAATATTTTAGTTCCCAAACCTTTATTTTGCGAAGTAACTTCAAGAAAATCAATTGCTAATACAGAATTTTCATAATTGGGCCTAAGTGGTAATTCAGACTTGTGGCAAACCAAAATACCCAATTTGTTTAATTTATTCAAATCATAAATATTAAATACATCCTGATTAGGATGCATTATTTTATTTACAGTATGTTCATATGAAAAATTAAAAGACGTATCGATTTTCATAGCACAAATTTATCATGTTGTAATTATAATATCAAATATCCAATATTTCTGTTCAAATCCCAAAACGACTATTCTTTTGAAATAGCAAATTAAATGCAGTTCAGCCTGATAATATAAATTCAATTTTGAAGGAACAATACGAATATATTTTAAAAAATCATTAATCATAAAAATTTTAGTTTTTTTAGAACATAATAAAACGGAGGCGGTATTACCACCTCCGTTTTATTTAGCTGGAGACAGATTCGAACTGTCGACCTTTCGGGTATGAGCCGAACGCTCTCACCAACTGAGCTACCCAGCCATAGATTACAATTTTTATTATTTCATAAAAATTTTTAATTTCAAGTGTATTTATTTGCCTAAAATTTTAATGTAATTTTTGATAAAAAAATCCCCACAAAATATAATGTGGGGATTTTTTTATTAGATAATTTCTTCTTTTTGCTTTTCTCGTTCTTCGTGATAGTCTATCATTTTTTGAAGCTTGTCCGGCATAACCGTATTGTGTGCTACAGCTTTTTTTTGCAAACCTTTTTCCAAAATCGACACTTCTTTATTTTTTAAATTTTCATTTGCTTCAACAATGTCTCTGTCGTGGTATGTTTCAATAAGATTTATACAGTTTTCTGACGGTGCAGAAATTTCTGCCAATCTTTCTTGAACAGGGTAACTTGCCCAATCGTTAGGAATTTCATCAATCTTGTTATAATATTCACCTTCCGGCGCAAGTCGCTTATCAACTTCTTTTTCAAGAATTTTTTGGACATAAGCTTTTTGACTTTGAAATCTGCAAGGGATAATTATTTCAGAACCTATAACTTCTTCAGGATCACGTTTTTCGTATTTTTTAAACATTTCAGCAACAAGTTGAAGATGCCCAAGCTCCATATCCAGAAATATTTCCCAATACTTTTTGATTTCTTCATCTGTTTCATCTTCAAAACAAGTGTAATAATTACAAACCTCTGTAAATTCGTGTAAAAGAGCTTTTTCAAACATTGTTTCTGACGGATCAATCAAGGATTCATACATCGTTACGTGTTCTTCTTCGACATCTTTTATCTCAGCATAAGTTTCACGCAAAACATGATCACCATACATAAACCCATGTTCTGCATAAAAATTATGAGTTTGTTGTTCTCCGGATAAGACAGTTAAAATATTAACTTTCGTTTGAGGAGAAGCTGTAGTTTTGTCATAATGTTTACGTATTCTAAGTCCATTACAATTGTGATGATGTTGTGTCGGACGACCTACAATAACATCTGTTTGATTTTGAACAATGTCATTTGGTTCAACACCCTCTGTCATATATGCAAATTGTGCATACCTGTATAAATGATCAAAATCCTCTAACAATCCAAAGTTAAAAGTTTCTTTAACATATTTATCCGGTTCATTTTGCGCAAGCCATGCCGTTAAGTCAACCGCAACTTGTTCGTATCCCAATGTTGTTTCCAAAACAGATTGGTCTGCTGCTCCAAGCCAATTACATGTCATTTGCTGCTGATTTTCTATTCTGCCTAATCTTGAAATATTAGCTTTATCTTCAGAATCTACTTCTGACATAAATCTGTTAAATTGATGTTTAAACCCCCATCCCTCAACTTCAATACCATTCATCAATATTTGACGAGTTCTTGTATAACAGTCCACAAGTTGTTTTTTATATGGTTTAGCAACAATTTGATGCCAATTTCTTAATTGTTTTTCTAACGGCATGCCTTTTTCTTCTAGTGGATTAAATGTCATAATATGTTCTCCTTTCTGTAATAATTTACTTATTACATTCAAACGAATAATATAAAAATTTTTCAGTATTTTCATTCCCTACTTTACTTACTGCTAATATATTTAAAATTTTTAAGGCAAAATTTTAAATATATATGACATATTAAAAATCTTGTGCTATTATTCTATTAGATCGACAATTTAAAAATAGAAGGGGGTAAAAATGTCAGAATACTTAATGTTAGCGGAAACAATTATTTTTAAAAATGACAGATTAACTTGTATCAATGCTTATGATAACTTCAGAACGGTAGCTATGCCTGCAGAATTTAACTTTGATATGGTTATTTTGTGCGGACCAAAATGGACTGTTGGAGAACATAATTTGTCAGTTAAAGCAAAAGCAAGCAACGGTAAAGAAATTGATTTAGGTACAGCTACAGTAAACATTCCTAGTGAAAATTTTGTCTACAATGCTTTCTTAAACAATATTAAAATTACAATGGATTACAGTGTTTCAGATTTAACATTCTTTGTTTATGATAATGATAAAGAAATTATCTCAAGAACATATCCTGTAATCTCTATGTTAGTTCCTCAAACAGCTCCTGCTCAAGAAGAACCAACCATTGTAGAAGATGTTGAAGATAAAAAAAATGACAAGAAAAAAGGTAAAAATAAAGAATTAGAAACTGTATAACAAATATACAATTAAAGTTTTAATACGGTACCAAATTCATTTCTTTGGTACCGTATTTTTACATTTTTATTATCTTTTTATACAGCAAGATTATAATTTGAGGATTATTTTTTTTATAGTAAAATTGATAATGTAATTAGTATTAATTAATATAAGGAAAGAAAAATATGGAAAAACTTTCACCATTACAAGTCGAAAGACTTAAGTATCAACCAAAACTTCCATCAAGCCTTTCTAATGGCATTAATAGTTTGGAATTGGTTGAAGGTTCCGCAACTCAATCAGTTAGAGATCAAGAACAAATTTCTGAATTATTCAAAAACACATACGGAAAGCCTGTTGTTACATTTAAATCAACAGGTTCATCATCTGCGTCTGATGTAAGAAATGTAGGTGTAATCCTTTCAGGCGGACAAGCTCCTGGAGGACACAATGTTATTGCCGGACTTTATGACGCTTTAAAGAGTGCAAATTCTCAAAATAAATTGTACGGTTTCTTAGGTGGTCCATCAGGTATTATTGATGGTAAATATATCGAATTTACTGATGAATTTATGGACAAGTACAGAAACACAGGCGGTTTTGACATTATCGGTTCCGGCAGAACTAAACTAGAAACAGAAGATCAGTTCCAAGAATCTTTGAAAGTTTGCAAAAAACTAAACATCTCTGCAGTTGTAATTATCGGCGGTGATGATTCAAATACTAACGCAGCATTATTAGCTGAATGGTTTGTAAAAAATAACACAGGAATCCAAGTAATAGGATGTCCAAAAACTATTGACGGTGACTTGAAAAACGAACAAATCGAAATTTCTTTCGGTTTTGATACTGCTACAAAAACTTACGCAGAATTAATCGGAAACATTCAACGTGACGCAAATTCAGCTAAAAAATATTGGCACTTTATCAAAATTATGGGAAGATCAGCTTCTCACGTAGCTTTAGAAGCTGCATTACAAACTCAACCAAACATTACATTGATTTCTGAAGAAGTTGAAGAAAAAAGAATGTCTCTGGAATCTATCGTAAACTATATGACAGATATTATTGTAAGACGTGCAAATGCTGGTAAAAACTTCGGTATAGCAGTTGTTCCTGAAGGATTAATTGAATTTATTCCCGAAATGAAATCAATGATTTCTAATTTGAATGACATTATGGCTGAATTGGAATCTGATCCTTTGTTTGTAAATTCAACTTCAACACGTGAAAAATTTGATATAGTTGAAAAAAGATTAGACGAAAACAATGCAAAAGTTTACAACTCACTTCCTGCATTGATTAAAGCTCAACTTTTGGCAGATCGTGACCCTCACGGAAATGTTCAAGTATCAAAAATTGAAACTGAAAAATTATTAATTGAAATGATTTCAACAAAATTGAATGAATTGAAATCTGAAGGAAGCTATTCAGGCAAATTCTCAGCACAATCACATTTCTTTGGATACGAAGGAAGATGTGCATTCCCGTCAAACTTTGATGCTGATTATTGCTATTCATTAGGATACAATGCATTTGCTTTGATTAACTTTGGTATGACAGGCTATTTGTCATCAGTAAGAAACTTGACAGCTCCTGCAAGTGAATGGGTTGCAGGCGGTATTCCTCTTACAATGATGATGAATATGGAAAAACGTCACGGCGAAATGAAACCGGTTATTCAAAAAGCTCTTGTAAAACTTGACGGACCTGTTTTCAAACAATTGGAAGAAAACAGAGAAGATTGGGCAATGAACGACAGATACTTGTTCCCTGGTGCTATCCAATACTTTGGTCCATCAAGTGTTTGCGATATTACAACAAGAACATTGCAGCTTGAAAGAGCAAAACAATTAATCAATGCATAATTGATTTAATATAAATTACAAAGAGCGGAATTTACATAATTCCGCTCTTTTGTTATTTATGCTAATATTAAAGGAAATACAGGGGATTATTATGGAAAATATCATAAGCTTTATAAAAAATCATAAGGATTTATTTTCGTTTTTAGGACTTTTATTAATATGTTATTTCGTATTTTTCTTTAATATAGGTAATTACGCATTGATGGATGTCGATGAAACACGTTACGTTTCTATGGCAAGAGATATGTTTAATACAAAAGATTTTTTGACATTATATCTAAACGGTGAATATTTCTTTGAAAAACCGCCACTGTATTTTTGGGGTGAATGCTTGTCATTTGCTTTATTTGGTAAAGTAACAGAGTTTTCGGCAAGGTTTCCCGTCGCATTATACGGAACTTTGTGCACATTTTTGATGTATTTTACGGGTAAAAAAATTGTATCAGGAAGATTTGGATTTATATCTGCGATTATATTAGCAACAACTTTAGAATTTGTTATGCTTGCAAAATTTGCAATACTTGATATTGTGGTCACAACCTGCATTGGTTTTTCTGTAATGTTTGGTTTTTTGACGCAGTTTGTAGAAGATAAAAACAAAAAATATTTTTGGTGGTTATTTTATATATTTTCAGGTCTTGCGGTTATGGCAAAAGGAATCCCTGGGTTTGTTGTTCCGTTCGCCGTTATGTTTTTTGTTACTATATTCAACAAAACATTTAAACAAATTTTTAGACCTCAATATATGGTAGTCGGGATTTTGTTATTCCTGTTAATTGTTTTACCTTGGCATATTGTTATGTTTAAAATTCATGATCCGTTATTTTTTAATGAATATATAATAAAACACCACATTAACAGGTTCTTTTCATCCAGCGAAATCCACAGACAACAGCCTTTCTACTTTTATTTTCTAACAATTTTGTGGGGATTAGTTCCATGGATATTTTCGACAATTGCAGTGCTTATTGCCAAAGCTAAAAATTTCAAATCTTTATCATTTGAAAATTTAAATAACAGTCAAAAATATTTTTGGTTTAATGTAATAGGATTTGTCGTAACAATGTTGTTCTTCTCATCTTCAAAAACCAAATTAATCACATACATATTACCTGTATACTTTTTTACATCTTGTCTTATCGGGTTTATTTGGGACAAATACATTACCAATTTTGAATGCAAAAAATCAATAAATTTATCTGTATATATATTTGGCGGAATTTGTATAGTTGCAGCTATAGCGGCATGCTTTATGAAATTTTATCTCCCCGAACAACTATATACAGATATATGTTCTGTTCAATGGTTTTGTATACTTACAATTGGTTTGTTTGGAATTTTAAGTATTTCCTTTGCATTAAAAAACATTCCAAAAGGAGTCTTTACGGCATATGCTTTATTTATAATTATTATTTCAGCTTTCGGAACAAAAATGTTCTATGAGATTGACTACAAATTCGGCCAAAATGATTTGATGGAATTTGCAAAATCAGCAAAAGAAAATAATAACAAAATTGCAGTACTAAATCAGGGCAGAAAATATTCAGTATTATACTATTATGGTGACAAAGTATACTATATATCGACAGATGATGAAGAAAATTTTGATAATAATAAAAAAATTCTAAAAGATAACAACACAGTCACTATTATTAGAAATAAGCAAATACCTGAATTAAATGTAAAAATTAAATTTGATATAATAAGAGAGGGACGCAAATTTTCACTCGTAAAGGTCTATTAATGCTTAAAAGATACGAAGAATTTTTAAAAATATTAGATAAAAAATTAGACAGATATTTTGAAGAACAATGCGAATTTATTAAATGTAAACCGGGCTGCTCAGCATGTTGCGAAGTTGGAGAATACCCTTTTTCCAGATTAGAACTTGAATATTTAATGTCAGGTTTTGTACAATTACCTTTTGAAACAAAACATAAAATAAAAGAAGATATTAAAAGGTTAATGAAAGAAAAACCTAAAATGTACAAATGCCCATTTTTGATTGATAAAAAATGCAGTTTATATCAATATAGAGGAATAGTTTGCCGAACTCATGGGCTTGCTTGGTATGATGAAGATGAAAATCGTATAAGACTGCCTTATTGCGTAAACAAGGGCTTGAATTATGCAACTGTTTTTGACAGAGAAACGGGCGAAGTATTTTTGCAAAACCCAATAAAAGAAAGATTGAGAATAGATACAATATTACGTAGTCGGGAAGCAGAAAAATTCAAACTTGAATGCGGAGAAATAAGACCACTAATCCAATGGTTTTAAATATTTTTGTAGTATTAAAATTGTTTTAAAATATTAATTTGTGTAAATAAAGAAAACATAAAGCTAGAAAAAAGCTATCAAATGGTTTATACTACTAATGTAGCAGAAAGGTGTGTATTAGTTGTGGTTATTTTACGTTTAAATGACGTATTGTATTTCATTTAATTTATTATAAAATTATTTTAAGTAATGTAAATTGAAAAAGATAATTAGGCAATTATTATAAATCAGTAGTTTTATAATTTTAGTAGTAGCAGGTGTAGTAGTATTGAGTAAAAACAAAACAGATAACCCTATATCGAAACAGGCTAAGCCGACAAAGCAAAGTGTTTCCAATCCCATGTCAAAGCAGTTAAATGCTCTGAGAAAAAATGTTGCTGAAAAAATTGCTCATGTGAAAACAAAATCACCAAATGCAAATTTACCTGATACTTCTACCCCAAAAACATCAAACCCTATTACATCTGAAATTTCAAATATCGTTGCGCGCATAAATCATTTTAATACCACTAAAACTTCAAACAAGATGTATAGCGGATATATGAACGCAGGATTTCATAAAGTAATTGATTTTTCAGAGCTTGTGTATGGTTTGAACTCTGCATTAATGAACAAAACAAGTGAACAAGATTTGTTTACTTCAATGCATTCAGTATTTTCAGAAAAATTGGATAATATTTACACTGCTTTTGGAATTTATCAAGAAAAATCAAAATGCATAAATTTAAAATTATTCAGTTCTATGGGAAATACTTATATGTCAAAAGTATTTTTGTCTGAAGATGAAAACCCTGTTATACAAGCATTTAATACAGGAAAACCTATTTATTTTGAAGATAACAGTTATTTAAAAATGCCATATATTCAATCATCAGCATCGTTGATTTTACCTTTAAATTGTTTGAACGGTTGTAAAGGTGTAATGATAATAGGAAAAGATGATTTAGAAGATAAAATCGGTTTGTTTACGTTTATTTCAAACTATTGCGCATTATTCATACAGAACATGGAACTTTTGGAACAAGCTAATAAATATACAAATACTGATACATTAACAGGATTGTATACACACAGAGGTTTTCAGGAAATTCTTGCTGCTGAATTAAAACGTGCAGCAGATAATGATACTGAGCTATCAATTATAATGCTTGATGTAAATAATATTTCCAAAATAAATAGAGAACTAGGGCATGCAAAAGGTGATGAGGTCATAAAACTCCTTGCAGAAAAAGTTAAACAAAATATTCGCTCTACTGACAAAGCCGGCAGATATGGCGGTGATGAGATTGCAATAATTCTTCCAAATACAGGTACCGCTGATGCAAAGTATTTGGCAGAATATATCACATATTGTCTTTCATGCTGTTTTGTTGATGACGTAGGGCCTGTTAAAGTTTCTGTTGGTATTACAACATTCCCTGAAGCAAGCAGAGATCAAGAAAAATTGCTTATACTTGCGGAACAAGCCATGTATATTTCACAAGCAAAAGGTTATAAAGAAGGCATGTCTGCAATTATAAGTTCATCTGACATTGATTTTTGGGCTGATGATTCACTGAACTCTTTTGCTGAAGTTATTTCAAAACGTCATGCTCAACTTGGTATAGATTTTGAAGAAGAACTTTTGCATAAATTCAATAACGAAAAAATAATTTCTCAAAACCATTTGATGGAACTTGCAAATTCACTTGCAGGCGCAATTGATGCAAAAGACCCTTATACAAAAGGTCATTCTACATCTGTTTCAAGATATTCTGAAGCGCTTGCAAGAGCAATCAATTTGCCTGAAGAACAGGTTCAGAAGATTAAATTGGGAGCTTTGCTGCATGACGTCGGTAAGATTGGTATTCCAGAAAATGTATTGAAAAAGCCTGATAAACTTTCAGACGAAGAATGGGCTATTATGAAACAACATCCCGTTATTGGCGCTGAAAAGGTTCTAGCTCCAAATGAAGCCCTTAGAGAATTAATACCTATGGTAAAATACCACCATGAACATATTGACGGTTCAGGATATCCTGAAAAACTAAAAGGTGATGAAATTCCACTTGAAGCAAAAATTATTGCAGTGGCAGATACTTATCACGCATTAATTTCTGACAGACCTTACAGAAAAGGAATGAGTGTAGAAAAAGCCTGCGAAATCTTAAAAGACGGAGCCGGAAAACAATGGGATAGTGATTTAGTTCGTCACTTTATTTCAATTGCTCCATCACTTTCTACAAAAATTTAAGATTTTTGAGCATTAAACCATAAATTATGATATTATATTGGTTATGAACGACAGTTTGAAGCAAACTTTAAAGTTATTACCTTCGCTTCCGGGATGTTATATTTATTATGACAAAAACGGAGAAGTAATATATGTCGGCAAGGCAAAAATTCTTAAACGCCGTGTAATGAGTTATTTTAACAGACACCATGATAGTGTAAAGGTTAATATTCTTGTTTCTCAAATTGAAAAATTGGAATATATAATTACAAATACAGAAGTTGAAGCACTCATCTTAGAAAATCATTTAATCAAAAAACATAAACCTAAATATAACATTTTATTAAAAGATGACAAAAAATATCCATATTTTCTCATTACAGATGAAGATTTTCCAAGAATATCCATTGTTCGTAAAAAAAACATGAATCCTGAAAAAGGCAGATACTACGGCCCTTATACGGATATTAGAGCAATGCATGCAACTTTAGATTTTTTAAAGAAAATTTTTCCTTTAAAACAATGCAAAACTCCGAAATTTAAAGACAGACCATGCCTGTATTATCAAATAGGCAGATGTCTTGCACCCTGCCAAAACCTTGTTACTCCTGATGAATATAAAAATATAGTTAAACAGGCAGAATTATTTTTGTCAGGCAAACAAGCAGAATTAATGAAACAAATACAAGAACAAATGCAAAAATATTCAGATTCTTTGCAATTTGAAAAAGCTGCAAAACTTCGTGACAGTTACAATGATTTAAAAAAGACACTTGAAAAACAAAAAGTTGTATATGAAAATACCAAACTAAATGAAGATATTATTTCGTTATTGTCAGATGACGGAATTTTTGCAATTGTAATTCTCATGATAAGAGAAGGCAGATTGATAGATAAAAAAGATTTTGTTTATGAAGTTGAAGAAGAAGACAGGACAGAATTTTTTGCCACATTTTTTAAAGAATACTATAGCACATTAAAGTTAGAATTTCCTGACAGAATTGTATCAAATGAATTGGAAGCTGTTGGTGAAAAAGCTCTTTATGAAGAATGGCTTGAAATATTAGCACAGAAAAAAGTTAAAATAAGTTATGGAAAATCAACGCAAGGAAAAGAGCTCCAAATGCTTGCGGATAAAAATGCAAAAGTCGTTCTTGATAATGCAAAGATATCTAAGATGTCAAAAATAAGGGACGATTTTAACGAAATAGGTTCATATTTGGCAGAAAAATTAAAATTAAATAATTTTCCACATAGAATGGAATGCTATGATATTTCACATATTCAAGGCACAAATACAGTTGCTTCAATGGTAACTTTTATCAATGGTGTAAAAAAAGCTTCTGAATACAGAAAATTTAAAATTAAAACAACTGAAGGAAAACCCGATGATTTTATGTCTATGAAAGAAGTTCTGACAAGACGATTAAGTCATTTGGGTGAAAAGAAATGGGAAAAACCCGATTTAATAATAATTGATGGCGGAAAAGGTCAATTATCAAGTGTTATGCAAATAATAAAAGAACTTGGAGTTACAGGAATTGATGTTGTGAGTCTTGCAAAAAGAAATGAAGAAGTTTTTTTACCAAAACAATCAAAACCCGTTATTTTACCACGAAATTCAAGTGCCTTGTTTTTATTTCAGAGAATAAGAGACGAAGCTCACAGATTTGCAATAACATTCCACAGAAAATTGCGTTCTAAATCTATGATAGAAAAATAAATCTCTATTCTTCTTCAATTTCTTCTTCAGG
>AUXO015181505.1_pt1 | contig 11160 bp, 7 predicted proteins | sample 768731 | NCBI WGS metagenome assembly AUXO01 (sample SAMN02715735, study PRJNA202380) | gut metagenome | biome: sheep rumen | host: Ovis aries | place: New Zealand: Palmerston North | reverse complement strand
ATATATAATGTTTTCATTTTCATCTAATACTACACATTTTATAGTAGTAGATCCAATGTCTAAGCCTACCTTTAACATAAAAAACCTCCTTAAAAGTACGTATTAATTATTATATTGATAATATATTAATTTGTCAATGAAAACAGACTCAAAAACACTAATTTTTGTTATTAATTCTTACTAATTTAATGATGGTTTGTAATATGTTGCAAATTCTGAATAGAAATTGAATTGCATCATTGTAAAAACCTTTACAAAAAAATACCATTATTTATAATAATGGGTGAATAAACTGTGCCGAATTTAATTATTGTATATTAAACTAAATTAATGTATAATTATTTTGATTTATAGGCATTTTTCGCCAAAAAGTAATTAGTAGAGGTAATAACAATGAACAAGCTAAAAGCATTATTCTCAATTGTTACTGCTTTTGTTGTAGCATTAGTAGCATTGACATTAACATCATGCTCATCATCATCTGGATTAAAGGCTAGTGATGTTTCAATGAGACCTAGTGTAACTGCATCAACAGTAACATTAACTATAACAATTAGTAATAATGATAATATTAAGTCAGGTGCAGCTGTACCTTATGTTTATGAGTATGTATATGATTCAGATAGCGATGAATACGTTGCATCAACAAACAAGAAGAAGGAAGTAACATTTTCTAATAATGTTTATACTTCAGCTACTTTAAAGTTTGAAGGTCTAGAAGCAGCAACTGAATATAGATATGTATTTAAGGTAACTTATAATTCATTTGAAGAAGAAATTACTTCAATTGATGTTACAACTAAGGCAAATTCAACTGAAGGTGATTCATCTGAAATCTTAACTGCTCAAGATTTCTTAAGCATTTATGATGATAGCAAGGGAAGCTTCGTATTAGGTGCTGATATCGATTTTGAAGCTGAAGGCGTTTCTTTATCAGGTGTTACAAAGTTTAGTGAATCAAATCCATTTGAAGGTACATTCAATGGTAATGGACATGTAATTAAGAATTTCACATTAGATGCATCAACTTATATGGGTTTATTTAATTATTGCAATGGCGCAACAATTAAGGACTTATCAATTGAAAATGCAACTATCGATTTAGCAACAGGTCGTTCAACAACTTATGCTGGTGCAATTGCAGGTAAGGCATTAAATTCAACAATTTCAAATGTTACAGTAAACGGTGTTGATATTTTAATCGCTGGTAACTCAACTGCTAATCTATATTTAGGTGGTGCATTTGGTATTGTTGATACTTGTGCAGTTTCTAATGTTAACTTAGATTCTGTTGAAATCGAAGTAACTCAATGTAGATTAAATGTTTATATGGGATTATTCGCTGGTCAAATTGCTGGTGGTTTATATAACGATAATGAATATATGATTAAAGATTCAAGTGCAATTGGTAGCTTAATATCAACTTTATATTACACTTCAACATCTAAATCAACTATTGGTTCATTATTCTTAGGTGGATTTGCTGGAGATATTTCATCAAATGGTTTAATTACAGATTCTTTTGCAGATTCTAATATAACTATTTATAAGTCAAATTCATCAAATGGTTATGTAAATATTCAAATCGGCGGATTTGTTGGTGCTATGCAAAATGGTAATGTTACAAAGTGTGCAGCAATAACACAAATGGATATTAACGCAGGTGTTATTGATGATCCAGAAGCAGAAAATGATTTTTCTGATGTTAAATTAGCATTAGATGATTATAAGGTATATATTGGTGGATTCATCGGACTTGCAACTGACCCTTATGCTCAGCTAACTAATTCATATGCATTATTCAAAAATGAAAATAAATTTAATGCAAAAGAAAATTCAAAGACAATAATTGATAATTTTGCAGCATCTAATTGCTATAGCGATGGCGATGAAAGATTTAATAATTGTGCTAACACAAATGATAAAACAACTTATGATGATGTATTTGGTTATGATTCAAGTATTTATCAGTATTTGTTAGAAAATCAATATTTTGAATAATTGTATTTTTAAAGAGAATAGAGCCTAGCGCTCTATTTTTGTTAATAAGGGAGGTATTAATATGGCTTTAAGATTTTATAATTCATTAACAAATAAAGTAGAAGAATTTATTCCACAAAATGGTAAGAAGGTAAATATGTATGTTTGTGGACCTACAGTATATAACTATATTCATATCGGAAACGCAAGACCTGTAATATTCTATGATATGATGAAGCGTTATTTAGAATTCTTAGGATATGAAGTAACATACGCATCAAATATTACAGATGTTGACGATAAGATTATTAATAAGGCTTTAGAACAAGGTAAGACTGAAGAAGAAATTGCTAAATTCTATGAAGAACAATATTGGAAAGCTGTTGAAATGGTTGGTTCAAGAAAACCAGATCTTATTCCTCATGCAACTGCATATATTCCTGAAATGATTAATTTCATTAATGATTTAATTAAAGAAGGATACGCATATGGTAATGATGGAGATGTGTTCTTTAGAGTTGGTAAGATTAAGGATTATGGATGCTTATCAAACCAAGTATCTGATGATTTAGAGTCAGGCGCAAGAATTGCAGTAAATGACAAAAAAGAATCACCATTAGATTTCGCATTATGGAAGAAAACAGATAAAGGTATTAAATGGGATTCACCTTTTGGTGCAGGTAGACCTGGTTGGCATACAGAATGTGTATGTATGAATCACAAGCTATTTGGTGAGGTTATTGATATTCACGGTGGTGGAATGGATTTAAAATTCCCACACCATGAAAATGAAATTGCACAAAGTGAAGCTAAATATCATAACCATCTTGCAAAATATTGGTTACATGTTGGTAGATTAGACTTACAAGGTGAAAAGATGAGTAAATCCTTAGGTAATGTTATTTTTGTTAAGGATTTAGAATCTAAGAAGGATGGAATGATTTTACGTTCATTAATCTTATTCTCACCATATCGTTCAATTATAAGCTATTCAGCTGAATTAAAAGAACAATATGCAAAGGAATATGATAAGTGGCAACGTGCATATAAACAAGCGTTATATACATTACAATATAATGATATTAAGGGTAGTATGATTAATGAATCTGAAATAAATAAATTTAAAGAATTTATGGATGATGATTTTAATGTACAAAATGTATTAACACTAATTACTGATATTGTAAAAGAAATAAACGTATATACAAGAAGCAAAGATTATGATAATCTTTTATTAGAAGTAAATACTTTTAAGAAAATTTTAGATGTATTAGGAATTAATTTATTTATAGAAGAAATGAATGAAGAACAGCTTAAGTGCTATAAGGATTGGCAAGATGCAAGAACAAATAAGGATTTTGCAAAAGCAGATGTCTATAGAGCAAAGCTTTTAGAGTGGAACATATTATAATGAATATTAATTTAATGAACGGAATGTCTTTAGCATATATGGGAGATGCCGTATATGAAATTGAAGTAAGACGTTATTTTATAGAAAAAGGCAACACAAATGTTAATAATCTTCACAAGCTTGTAACTAAATATACAAGTGGTAAATCACAAGCATATTTAATTACACAAATGCTAAATAAGGGTATTCTTTTACCTGATGAGGAAGAAGCATTCCGTCATGGTAGAAATAGTCATGTTTCTTCAAGAAGAAAGAATATTGATATCCAAACATATCTTTTAGCAACAGGCTTTGAAGCAGTTTTTGGTTATCTATATTTCAAAGAAAAGAAAGATAGAATAAATGAGTTAATTAATTATATTTTTAGTGTAGGTGAGATTCCAAATGAGTAACAAAGATGATATCGAATTAAAATCAAATGAATACACCAAAGAAGAATTAGAAGAAGCTCAGGCTGAAATTGAAAAGAAATCAATTTCAGAAGATTTACGTGCTGATGGATATGAAGAAAATGATAATGATGAAGAAAACAACACCATCATTACAGGTGAGGTTACAATAGAAGCTAGAATTGCTCAAAAAAGAGCGGAAAGAAAACGCTCAAAAGAAGAGAGAATAGAAGCTAAGAAAAGAAGTAAAAAGATTAAGAAATCAAAAAAATATTTAAAACATCATAAGGTTAATGTAAAAAGATATGATACAGACCCAGAAAATGGTTTGCCTACTGATGTTGTAAATGAAAGAGAACTTGAAGGCTTAACTAATACTATTGTAAGAAAGACATCTAAGTCTATTGGTAAGATTATTTTTAGTAATGTATTTACATTCTTTAATATGCTTATTTTATTAATCGCTGTTGCGTTAATAACAGTAGGTATTATGTATAAGAATTTCCATACATTTACTGATTTAGTATTCTTCTTAATCGTTATAGTTAATACTATAATTGGTATTATCCAAGAAATTAACGCAAAGAATACAATTGATAAATTATCTTTAATTAGTGCACCTACCGCAATGGTTATAAGAAATGGTGTTGAAAAAGAAATATCAATTGATATGGTTGTATTAGATGATTTATTATCATTATCTAATGGGGATCAAATTTGTAGTGATTCAATTGTTGTTTCTGGTTCTATTGAAGTTAATGAATCATTATTAACTGGTGAATCTAATTCAATTCTTAAGAATCCAGGTGACCAATTATATTCAGGTTCATTTGTTGTTGCAGGCGCATGTCATGCAAGAGTAGATAAAATTGGTGCTGATAATTATATTGAAAAGCTATCAAGTCAAGCAAGAGTATATAAGAAGCCAAAGAGTGATCTTTTAGGTTCATTAAACCTAATGATTAAATTTATGTTTATACCTATTATTACTATTGGTACATTCTTATTTATTAAAATGTATTTTGGTGCAACCCTAGATATAGTTACATGTATTAGAAAAACTGCAGGTGCTATGGTAGGTATGATTCCATCAGGATTATTCTTAATGTCATCTATTGCGGTTACAATAGGTGTAATTAGATTAGGTCAAAGAAATGTCTTAGTACAGGAATTATACTGTATTGAAATGCTTGCAAGAGTAAATTGTATATGTCTTGATAAAACAGGTACAATTACTGATGGTACAATGTCTGTTAAAACAGTTATTGATTATAATGAAGTATATGGACTTCAAACAAAAAATATTGTTTCTGCAATCCTAAATGCCTTACCATCTGATAACCAAACATCTATTGCGATGAAAGAGAAATTTGGTTTAGGTAAAAGAATGAAGCATAGTGCTGTTATTCCTTTCTCAAGTGAAAGAAAATATAGTGCTGTTACATTTGAAGGATATGGTACATTCTTAATGGGTGCACCTGAATTTGTATTTAAAGAAAACTTTAAGAAATATGAACGTGATGTTAATAAATATGCATCACTTGGTTATAGAGTTATTGCGATAGCACATCAGAATGGTGAAATTATAGAAAATGCATTACCTACTGATGAAATTACATTACTTGCGATGATTCTAATTACAGATAATATAAGACCTGATGCGATATCAACAATTAAGTATTTTAATGAATCTGATGTTGAAGTTAGAGTAATTTCTGGTGATAACGCAATTACAGTATCAAAGATTGCTGAACGTGCTGGTGTGCCTAATGCACATAAATATATATCACTTGATGGAATGAGTGATGAAGAAGTTGCAAGATTAGCATTAAGATATTATGTATTTGGTCGTGTTACACCAAACCAAAAGAAGATAATTGTTCAACAATTAAAAGCTCATGGTAAGACTGTTGCGATGACAGGGGACGGTGTAAATGATATTTTAGCTTTAAGAGAAGCAGATTGTTCAATTGCAGTTGCATCTGGTAGTGAAGCTGCAAGAAATTGTTCACACTTAGTTTTAGTAGATTCAAACTTTGGTTCAATGCCATTTATTGTATCTGAAGGAAGAAGAGTTATTAATAATGTTACTAAAGTATCTACATTATTCTTAACTAAGACAATATTCTCATTCTTCTTAGCAATTCAAGGTATTATAATGGGATATTATCCAATATCTGCAACACAGCTATTCTTAATTGATACATTATGTATAGGTCTACCATCATTATTATTAGTATGGGAGCCTAATAATATGCCTGTTAAAGGTAGGTTCTTGCCGAATGTCATTAAAAAGGCACTTCCTGGCGCTTTAACAATATTATTAATATCAATAATAGTATTTGGTCTTGATGTTTCACTTGGCATGGATAATATGGTACGTACAACAATAATTGTACTTGCCGCAACACATACATGCTTAATGGTTGAATACAAAGAATTTAAACCATTTAATGTCGCAAGACGTATTATGTTCTTTGTATGTTATGGATTATTCTTGTTTGCGATAATAATGCTTCCACAATTATTTGAATTCAAACCATTAACTCCAATAAGTGAATATTATTCACCATCTGTTAAATCAGAATCATGGAGTGAACCTACAAACATTAAAATTTCTGAAGAAAATCATCTAGTATTTAATAATGAATATCTTACAGGTCTTGATACATCAAGCTTGTATAATGTAGATCAACTACAGTTATCTGCAAAGAGAAATTCAACTGATGGAAAATATTATTATACTATTTCTGGTATACAAACAAATAAAGAAGTAGTATCTAGTATATCATCTGATAATAAATTATCTTTATCATTTGATGTAAAAGGCGATATTTATATGGGTGGATATAAGATTGCAAATTCATCTATTCCATCAAAAGGTTTAAAAGAATTAAAGATTGATACTGATGGTACAATCTATTATATTAATGCTTTAAATATTAAAACAAAGATTAGAATCGAATTAGAATATGATAGTGAATATTATAATTATGTTCATCCATATGGTGTTTCTAATTCACAGACATCAACTAATAATATTAGAGATTATAAGGTATTACCTACAGTAAGTATTTCTGGTGATCAATATAAGATTAATGGTCAAATTCCACAAGATGGTAAATATAAGGTTTCATCTAGATTAGTTAGTGACTTATCTATGTCAACTCTTGTTCCAACTATCCAATATGATAGTGAAAATGATTATTATTATCTTGCGATAAATGGCGAAAAGATAATGAAGACTTATACTGATACAACAAAAGAAGATACTCCATATATTATTAATGTACCTTCTGTAACAAGAGATTCTTATGGTGACTTCTATTTAGAAGGTTCATATGCTAACCTTAATATCTTTAGATTCTATGGTGAAGATGTAACAGTACCTATTACTGTTATTAATAACGAAGGTATTGAAGAGACTAGAGATTTTAATGGTTATAAGTATAAAGATTTAGCAACAAGTGAAGATATAGTATATGTTATAGATAATGATGCATTACTTCAAGATAAATTCTACAAACTAGAAACTATAGATAATGATGGTGTTGATTTAGTTACTGCAACACCTATAGATTATGAATTACAAGATTTCTATACAAGAGGTCTTGATCAATCATTTGGTGAATCAGGAAGTAAGTTTAGTATTACACCTAAAAATGTAGATCAAAACAAAGATACATCATCTGTATATTCTATTCAATATTCAAACAATGAAATCCAAAAGATATATGCATCAGACGTATCATATTCAGGTAACATATTCTCACCAAACGTAAAAAAGAGTGAAGCTAAGAAATATGTTATTGAAGGATATTATACAAATTATGATGCGATAGATACTAAAACATATACATTATCATTAACAGAAAACAATTATTTAGTTATTAATGGTACTGAAACAGATTATTTAGTATCATCAAATTATATTACTACACAAACTGGTGGTATGGTTAAGATGCTTACAATCCAGTATTTCATCTTATTATTAATGCTATGCTTCATGGCACCATACACTATTAAGCTATTCCAGCAAATGATTCCTTCAATTATTAATTTCTTTAAGTCTATTAAACAATTAATTAATAAAGGAACACCAGAACCAGATAAAGTAATTACTAAAAATGAAGATGATGATTCTGATAAGGATGAACCAATATTCTAAAAAATATCCCTTAAGCTTTTGCTTAGGGGAATTTTTGTTAATAATTGATATAAAACTTTAAAAAAATAATAAGTATTGTATAATATAAGAGATACTTAGGAGATTTAACATGATAACTATTTATGGAAAAAACTGTGTTTATGAAGCACTAAGAAAAAAATCAAAACTACAAAAAGTAATGATTTCATCTATTCAAGCAGAAAAGGATAAAAATATTATAGACATTCTTAAAAAGAATGGATATAAATATGAAATAGTAGAAAAAGATAAGCTAGATTCTAAATATAAAGATAATCAAGGATATGTTGCTATAAGAGAAGATTATAAAATCTATTCAATAGAAGACTTACCTAAATTCAAGCGTGAAAAGGGAAGAATACTTATTCTTGATGGAATTCAAGACCCACATAATTTTGGCGCAATAATTCGTAGTGTTGATGCATTTGGATACGACCTTATAATTTTACCTAACAATAGAAGTGTTAGAATAACTGAGGTTGTTGCACATGTATCTACTGGCGCAATAGAATATACAAATATTATGTATGTAAATAGCTTACTTTCTGTAGTAACTGAATTAAAGAAGCTTGGATATTGGATAGTAGGTACTGATGCTTCTGGTACAACTTTAGCATCTAATATAGATAAATCATTATCACTTGCAGTTATTATTGGTTCTGAAGGATTTGGTATGTCTAAGACATTAGTTAAGCAATCTGATTTTATCCTTAAAATTCCTATGGTTGGTCATGTTAATTCATTAAATGCTTCTGTATCTACAGGTATTGTACTTAATGATTTAAAGAATTATTAATGCTTGATTTTAAAAATTATAATGATTATGAATTAATTTATTATATTAAAGATGGTAATGAGGCTGCATTAGATTTTATGATTAAAAAATATGAGCCTCTAATTAAAAAGCTTACTACATCTTTTATTAGGTTTTCTGATAAAAGAGATGATCTTATTCAAGAAGGTTATTTGATACTTATGAAATGTATTGATAAATACAATTCAAATATGAATTGTACTTTCTATTCATATTTCATAGTATCAATAAGACATCATTTTTATCATTTAATGGATGATGAATACTATAAAATGCCTATACTAAGCTCGGATGTTATATATAATAGTATGACACCAATTGAAAAAAGCTTTAAAGGAAAAGACTTTTTTAAGGATGAATTAAAAATATCTATATTTGATAATTGTATTGTTGGTAATATATCAATATATAAATATTCTAAAGAATATAATATACCTTATAAAAAGGCACTATCTATACTTGAAGAGATTAAATTTGAACTTAGAAATATTTATTTTAAAGATAATTTGAAATGACACTTTTGTGTCATTTTTTAAAAGGTGGGATAATATGGATAATATATTATTTAAATTTAATAATGATTATAAGCCAGAAACATATTTTAATAATATGGATAACTTTAAAAATTTAGATATAAATATAGATTCATATAAAAATCTATTAAATGATTTTATTAATAATAATAGATCATATGACTTATACCCATTCTTTTATATTACATATATTGGAAGTATAGATAATTCTTTAAAGGATAATATATATAAATATATAGATTTATCCTTAGAGGAATTAAATGATATCGCATTAGAACAGAAGGATAATAAAGATATATTTTTTGATAAATTAAATAATTTATTAACTAATATAGATTTATATACTGATGATAAATTTATTGATCTTTTAGATGATAGATTGTTTTTAAAATATATGAAATCTAATATGGATGATAGATTTATTAATGTATCTAAAAGCTTCATTCCATCTATTAAGAATAGATTAGAATATTTAGTTAGTATCTTAAATGAGGATGCGTTATACATATATGGATATATGCATTATGGTGATACTAAATTATATAATTGTGATTTTAATATAGTAAGAGATACTATGGAAAAGCTTATTGATATAAGCGATAATTCAATGTATCAAGTAACACTAGGATATATGCATTATTATGGATATGGATATGAAAGAGATTATAAGGAAGCATTTTATCATTTTAGTATTGGACTTTTAAGTGGTAATACTGAAGCAAGATATATGATATCTGATATGTTACATGATGGATTAGGTGTAAAAAAGAACTTAGTTAATTCTTATAAGCTATTAGAAGATATATATAACGAATATATATTTGATGCAAATAATAATATATTTTCTAATTCATTTGGAGACGCTTGTCTTAGAATGGCTAAATTTAAGCCATTAGAAGAACAAACTGAAGAAGAGCTTATTATATCACTAAATTATTTACTTAAGGCAGAATATGCAGTAAATGAAAGAGAATTTGAGAATTATTTTGGTGATGATTATGTAAGAGGGGATATAGTATATTACTTATATCTTTTTAAGAAATATATTAAAAAGACATCTAAAGCATTTTATTTAAATCCCTTAGATATTATTCCTTTTATTAATAATTCAAAAGTAGATTGTAATATTAAGGGTAGATTAAATAAAAAGAAGGATAGATTACATATTACATTAAGCTTACCTAAGGGAGAAGAAGCTTTAGTTTCAATACCTTCTTTTTATAGGGCATTCTTAACTAATAAATTAACATTTGATATTGTTGGAGATATTATAATTAATAGAAATGATTTCATATTTAGTGATGAAATAGATATGAAGATAAGATATGCTAAAATGATAGATGGTGGAATTAAATTCCAAAGCTTTCATAATTATATAGATGTATTATGTGATGGATTTATGTATAAATCTAAGGATAATAATTTATCTAATGTAGATGGAATAGATTATTCTTTTATTAGAGTTAATTTATTAGATACTAATATCTCTTATACATATTTAGTAGATGATATTAATAAATACATAATAGATTCAATAATAGATATTAAGATGATAGATGGATATCATAAGGTTAAGGTTATAGATAAATTTATTTTTAATAGTAGTGATACTATTATAGATTTATCTTTATGTAAAAGAATTGAATAATTTATAATTAAGAAAATAAATAAGGAGGCAATATTTATGGACATTATAAAAACAGATAGATTAATATTAAGAAAATGGAAAATTGAAGATGCTAAATCTATGTATAATTATGCAAAAGATAAAGATGTTGGTCCAATCGCAGGGTGGCCTTTACATAAATCAATTGATGAAAGTAAAGAAATCATTAATCATTTCATTA
>AUXO012952166.1_pt1 | contig 11160 bp, 6 predicted proteins | sample 768731 | NCBI WGS metagenome assembly AUXO01 (sample SAMN02715735, study PRJNA202380) | gut metagenome | biome: sheep rumen | host: Ovis aries | place: New Zealand: Palmerston North | reverse complement strand
GGAAACGTGCTTTTCACAGGGGACACTCTCACGGCGGGAATCACAGGCGACACCGCAGGCACATATTTCCAGAGGATTTTATGCGCGAATATTGAAAAGAGGATTTTCACCCAGAATGACGAACTGGTTGTGATGCCGGGCTTCGGACCTCCGACCACAGTTGCGGCTGAACGGTATTACAATCTGAACATCAGTGCCAACCGCAAATTCCTCCGATCACAGGAAAAATAAAGGGCATCCCGGAATACCGATTTTTTTGAGTTCCACTAAAATCCCGGGTGAAAAACAGAAAAGTTTTTCAGCGTTCTTTTATTACCAAGGCAGTGCTTCCCGCAACAAATCCCCAGTGATTGAACACATACTCGCTCAATTCCATGCTTGCTTTGGTGAATGCCCTCGCCCTTGAGGAAGAAACATGGCCTGAGTCCGAGGGGTTGGCCTTTGCAATCTGATTCCAATTTGCGCGGGTCGTGAAATAATCCCCGGTCTTTGAATAATGCTGCTGCAGAAGATATGCCATGAATTCATTTTTCATCAGATAATCATCATTGATGTCATACTGCAGTGAGGCATAAGTTGAAAAATATGTGCGCAAAAATCCCATCGAACGCTCTTCGAATCTGTTGTACACTTCGGCAACATAATCGCGGAATTGTTCGGAACTGAAGTACAGACCGTGCCAGCTTTCGTGTGCCATAAGCTGTTTGCGCAAATTCGCCGTTGACTCCCTTGAAATCGAAATGACGGACCCCTCTCCGGCCTCGACTTTTCCGTTCGAACCGTTCACAAGGATGCCGTTGTACAAAAGAATGTTGCGCAGAATGTATTCCCTTTTGTTGAGTTTGAATCCTGAGTCTGCGGCAAGATTGTAGAAACGTGCCAAATCAGCAGCCTTATAATCGTGCGCATTGTAACCGTGTGCATCACGAACAAAATCATCTCCCACAAGGGTACCCTTGTATCCTTTTTTTTCAACAAAATATGCAATGCGCGTGAAGAATTCATTTTGAATCGTGTAGTCCGCAAAATCAAAAATCAATACACTCGGAAGAATTTCCCAGCGGTAGAGCTCGTAATCCTCTATGCGCCAGTTTTCCTGAGGCCAATCCATCACAAGTCCAATGTCTGCCACAAGAGGAGCAACAACAGAACCGTCTTCGCGGGGAGAGAAGGTCTTTGCATCATAAGTGCGCATCATCAATTTCAAAACATCGGGATTATCCTCGAATCTTATTTCCGCAAACGGGGATGTCACGGCTCCGCAGTTCAATGTGTAGTGATTTTGAACGGGTGAGCGTTTAACTGTAAATGAGTCTTTTCCATAATTCACTTTCAAAGTGGCCGGATAATCGGAAGTGCCCAAATTCTTCGATGGCAAAACCTCAAATTCGATATACGGAAAAACGGAACTTTGAGAATTGCTTTCACCGAACACATTGCCTCCGTCAGCAAAATCAATTTTTTTGTAAGGAACATTGCCGCCCGATGGACCGAGTGCATAGAGGGCAATTTTATTTTCACCGTTTGAGTAATCAAAATCGTACCCTATTTTTGCATCCGTGAATCTGCATGAAGTGATTTTATATGAAGAACCATAAGCCGTGTAAAAACCGGCTGGAACAACGTCATTTTTTCCGATGCACAGTGAAAGAGCGATTTTTCCATTCTTTTTCAGATAATCGGAATCCACTCTCACAACAGGAGACTGAATTGAAGGATTTTCATAAAGGAAGCCCATTTCAAAAGGATTTGAGGAAGCGCCGTCTCCCGCCTCAACAACAATTTCAAGTGCGGAGCCGCAGAATGAGTCGTGCATTTTCTTAAGACTGCCGAACTGTGCCTGCGTGAATCCGAACTGAAGCAGAGGATCTTTTGATGAACCCGTAATTTCAGCATCCTGCGATTCCTTCGTGAGCGCATTCAAAGGCTCATTCTGGCAGAGGAGCGTACAAGAGAAAACCTTGCTTTGGCAGGAGACCAAGACAGAGGAAAATACAACAAGCAAAACAGAAAGATATTTTTTCATGCATTTCATTTCACCATACTACACTTTTTTTAAATTTTACTCTATACTTTTTTGCATGATTGCTGTAATTCCTCACAAAGATATGCTTAATACTCTGAATAAAATCTCAAAATCGTTTATAAACGAGGCAAACAAATCTTTTTCCGAAGTCTCCGGCATGATTTTTCCGATTTTCCCGTTGTGGGCTTTCACAAAAGATTTTCAAAATGACGCAAAAGAATTTTCAATTGAAAGTCCCGGATTTGAAAACAGAGAGATTTTTTTTCCGCTGAAGATTGCACATTCTGATTTCACCGAAACACTCCGCATTGTATTCGCAAGGGCTTCAAAAGATTTGACAAAGGATTTCAACCCGCCGCTTTTTTCTTCAGAGATTTTTCCTTTGCGCGCAAGAGTGTTCAGAACAGGCACTGTGGAATTTTCAAACAACAGCTGGAATCTTTTCGATGAAAAATGGCACCGCATCAAAAATTCATAATCCGCGCGCCCATGCATAAGTGCTCAGATACGGATCGGGTTTTACGGTTGAAGCTGAAGACCAAATCTCCAAAGCCATTCCGTTGCCGCTGATTTTTCCAATGCGGACGGTTTTGCACAAATGCTGATTTCCACCGTCTATCATGACTTTTCCTTCGGGGGCATCGTAGCTAAGATTTTTCGCAGCAATCCTCACCGCTTCCACATCGAACGTTCCGGCTTTTTCACAGGCTTTCGCCCACAGATGCACCGCAATGTATCCGGCCTCGATGGGGTCTCCCGTGACTTTTCCTAGTCCGAATGCCTTCTTGTATTTTGAAATGAAGAGCCTGTTGTCGTAAGTGTCGGTGGTTTCAAAATAATTCCATGCAAGCAGATGCCCCTGAAGATATTGAATACCGATTCTTTCGATTTCCTGCTCCGCAATTGAAAAACTGATTACAGGAATATCCCTTGCCCTTATGCCTTCCTCATAAAGCTGGCGGAAAAATGCAATGTTGGAATCGCCGTTCAAAGTGTTTACAATCACGTCGGGTTTGACATCTTTTATCTTTTCTATAATTTCTTTGTATTCATCCTGACCGAATGGAGTGTATTCTTCGCCCACACATTCTCCTCCAAGATGTGAAAGCTGTGCTTTGATGATTTTGTTTGCAGTCTGCGGAAAAACATAATCACTTCCCAGCAGGAACATTCTCTTTCCGTAATTTTCCGCACAGAAATCAATAGCCGGAACCACCTGCTGATTCGGAGCCGCACCCATATACATTATGTTTGGACTCGCCTCAAATCCTTCGTACTGAACCGGGTACCACAAAAGACCGTATTTTTCTTCAAACAAAGGCTTCACTGCTTTTCTTGAATCGGATGTCCAGCAACCGAACACAGTGACAACATCATCTTCGTAAAGAAGTTTGCGTGCTTTTTTTTCGAACACAGAGGCTTCGCTCTCGCCGTCTTCCTGAATGACTTCAATCTGTTTTCCCAAGACACCGCCTGCCTGGTTGATTTCCTCAATGGCAAGCAGTTCCGCGGCACACACAGGTTCTTCACTTATCGCCATAGTTCCTGTAAGCGAATGAAGCAGTCCGACTTTCACAGTAGACTCCGTTTTATTTTCCGTACAGGCGCACAATCCTGCAATCATCATAAAGAAAACAACAGACGCAACACAAATCTTCATATCTTGCCTCCTGCACTAAACAATTTCGTAAGTGGTCATAAGACCTTTTCCCTTTACATCGCACTGTATACTTTCGGAGAACTTCACACCGCTGTCTTTCAAATGTTCGTAGACACTCTGAGAGACACGGATTTTCCCCGGATTGCAGGCGGTTTCCATACGACTTGCAACGTTCACTGTATTGCCCCACACATCGTAAACGAATTTCGTTTTTCCAATCACACCCGCATTCACAGGGCCGCAGTTAATTCCAATCCTCATATTGAAGGGGATTTTTGCAGTCTTGTTGTATTCAGCCAAATCCTCGAACATACCCTTGGCAAAATCAACCATCACTTTTGCGTGGTCAGGATTCTTAGTCGGGAGTCCGCAGGCCGCCATGTAAGCGTCGCCAATCGTCTTGATTTTTTCGACACCCATAGCCTTCGCCCTGTCGTCAAAAAGACTGAACAGCTTATTCAAGGCACTTACAATTTCTTCGGCAGTGTGACCGCTGGAGGTTTTTGTGAAACTCACGATGTCAGAAAAGAGAATGGTGGCATCTGAAAAATTTTCTCCTATTGAATGAATATCGTCTTTCAAAATCTCGGCAATCTTGTCGGGAAGTATGGAACGAAGCAGGCGGTCTGACTTTTCCTTTTCATGTGCAAGCTGGAAAGTTCTTTCGCGGACCATTTTTTCGAGCCTTATGTTTTCACGACGCATCGCCCTTTCTTTCAGATAGAAAAACACGAAAATCGAAGTCATTGCAATCAAGGCGATAATAACCCAGAACTGAGGCATCTGATAAATGTACGGCTTTTGAATGAAGATTGTGCTTTCGGCCTGATCCGACATAAGACCTTCACCGTTTATTGCATTCACATAAAAGGTGTGTTTGCCGGGCTTCAGATTTGTGTAAGACACCGTTCTGGCAGAGCTGGGAGCAGAAAAATCATCTTCGAAATTCGTCATCTTGTGAGTGAAGCGGATTCTTTCAGGAGCATCGAAACTTATTCCCGTGAATTTGATTTCCACACGTTTTGTTCCGGGTTTGAGCACGATGTTTTCACATTCATCCTTGTATTCCTTGTTGTCAACAGTGACGCTTTCAATTGAAACAAGCGGCATTACGGGACTTGAGGTTCTAAGCAACGCATCATAAACAGCAATGCCGTCAATCAGCGTGAACCAGAGTTTTCCGTTTCTGTCACAAATGCTGACTGCCGTGGAAGTGGGGCCGTCGGAATCCAGACCGTCGTTGTGGTTGTAATACTTCACATTCACTTTTTCACTTCTTCCTTCCGCGACATCCTTTATTTCAGAAAAAACAGCGGATGCAATTCCGTAGTTGCTGGTGAACCAGACATTGCCGTCTTTGTCCGGAAAAAACTGGAACACAGAGTCGGTGCCCAGCCCCTGTTCGGAATTCAGAGTGACTGCTTTTTCAGGAATGCCATGAGTGCTGTCGTATTGAGGAAAATATGAAAGGCCGCTTCCGGTGCAGAGCCAGTATGAACCGTCTTTATCCTGAGAAATTTTGAAGACTATGTTTCCTGCCAGTCCCTGCTCCGTGGTGTATACGCCAATAATTTTTTCGTCTTTGAAAAGATAGATTCCGCCTCCGTCAGTGCCTACCCACACAACTCCGTTCAAATCCTGATAGATGCACATCACGTATTCATTTTCAAGACCGTCAACCTGCCTGAAATTTTTTATGCTTCCGTCCGCGTGGATTATGGAAAGTCCTGTGGTTGTTCCCACGTAAAGTTCACCGGATTCTGCTTCAATCGCAACACGGACTTTGTTTCCTGTAAGACCGTCTTCCGCAGTCCAGCTTTTTATTCCGTCTTTTCCATAACGCAACTGGCCGGGACTTGTGTAGCAGCTCACAAGGATGTCGCCGTTCGAGGCGGTGGCCATATGCCTTATTCTTAATCCTGCGGTATATTCGGTAAGTTCATTTTTTACCTCGTTACCGTTTTCATAACAGCGCACCCCCAGGTCTGTACCCACCCAGATTTTTCCATCCTGTCCTTCTGTGATTGCATTCGATGCGATTCCGTAATTCGTGACGTTGAATTTTCCCTGCGTGATTTTTACGATTCCGTTGTGATCGGTCGCCATCCAAAGATTTCCTTCGCGGTCAGAGATGATTTTATTGATTTTCGTAATCGTCTGCGACATCTCTTTGTACTCGTGGAAGGAACCGCCGCTGTAAACGACAACTCCTCTTTCGGTACCGAACCAAATGCTTCCGTCTTTTTCAACGTGGATTGCCCATGTGGGAGATGTATCCAAAATGGTTCCGGTGTGAACCAGCTCTGCCTTTCCGTTTTTCAATCTTGCAATGCCCAGCGTGTTTAATCCAGCCCAGTAAGTGCCCTGAAGATCCTGGGAAAAAGAGGAGACGAAATAAGTGCCGAACTTGTCGAGTTCAGTCCTTATGCGGAAAAGCCCGTCCTTAAAAACGAAGAGGCCTTTTTCATTGCTCGTGACAAGCCAGATGTTTCCTGAAGAATCACAGAACAGAGAGATTGCGATAACGCCTTTCGGAACGGTGCCCGATTCAAATTGCGGAGTGAGCATCTTTCCGTCGGGAGTAAGGTAGACGATTCCGGCCGCGGTTCCAATCCAGACATTTCCGTCTTTGTCTTCTGCAAGGGCTCTGACGGAATTGTTCGGAAGCCCGCTCTTCACGGTATAGCATTTGTTTCCGTCTTCTGAAATTTTCTGGAGACCCTCATCATTCGAGCCAAGCCAAAGATTGCCCCTGGAGTCTTCAAGAACGGCGCGCACCGAGGCGAATTGAAAATCATTTGTAGATGCTTTTTTTACAGTTGTGAATTCGACTCCGTCAAAACGGACAAGACCTTCGTAGGTTCCTACATTTATGAAACCGTCGGAAGTCTGCGCGATGTCCGTAGCGGTCGTACCGGAAAGACCTCCGAAAGAATTCCACATCCGATACACGTAATTATCGAAAAATCCGCTTTCTGCATATACCGGGAGAGAGAAAATCAACAGCAGCAACGCATTTCGTATATTTTTTTTCACGCTCATATCTGAAATTATAAGTCAAAAAATTCTTTTTTGCAATGAAAAATTAAGAGGAATTTAGGATACAGGGAATCTCAAAAAAAACTGAAGATTCACCGGGTTCATTTTTATATCAGCAGAAAAAATTCAACTTTCTTTAAGAATGAAAACAAAAAAAAGAATTTGAAAAGAACTGCATTTAATGATAGAATCTATCTATGATATTGGTAACGCTAAAAAAACAAGCAACATCGAAAGAATCCATACATTCGGAGAATCTCTAAAACAAAACTTTTTCGAAGTTCCCTCCATTTTTAGTAGCCAATTCTTTCTATTTTATACAGACTGCATTCTGTCCCGTAACACAAGGAGTTACTATGGCTCAAAACAACTACAAACTCAAGAAATCAGTGCCGTTTTTTTTACTGCTGCTGTATCTGAGCCCCTCGCTGCTATATGGATTCATCGCTGTTGCAATGGGTGCCATAAATTTTCTGGAAATGAAAATGACTCTTGCCGATCCGGTGATTTATCTGCTGCTTTTGATTCAGACAGCCATACCCCTGATCACTTACTTTGCCTTCAACAAGAAAATAACTTCATACGACGGTACGGAGGAATCCTGCGACAAGGCCAACTCGGCAGTAAAAACATTTGAGTTTGTGTCCATTATTCTGCCCGTTATACTCTCCCTGGCTGCCCCTGTCATGTACTCTGTCAGGTATGCTCAGCGTGGACTCCGGTATGTGGCATTCGGAGCTGACTCTCCTTTTTTATTTGAGTTTTTTCTGATGATTGGAGTCACTTTCACATTCGACCTTCTTGTTTACATTATGTTCCTGCAGAATCTGGAACACAGTGTTTCATGGCTTCCGTACAAAAACAAGCACCAGACCATCTCGCTTGTATTCAGGACGGTTTTGGTAACGGGATTTGCAATTCTGGGCGTGAGTCTGTTCGTTTCCTGCATTCCGCTGATTCCGACTTCAAGACTGTGGGCAGGGAAAAAACTCATAAAAAGAATACTGCCGTTTTCTTCGATAGGAATTGCATTCGGAATACTGGACCTTTATATGAACATTGCAGACGTGAAACGAAGCGTAAATGAGATTCAAAGGCTCACTCAGAATCTTTCCAACCGCAACTATCAGGTGGAGCCTGTGCCGATTCTCATACGCTGCGAACTTGCAAGCGTGGCAAACGATTTGAATTCCTTCACTGCGTCTACCCGTGAGATTCTTTCGGGATTCAAATCATCAATTGCGACATCAAACGACAACGCCAGTCTTCTTGCTCAAAATATGGACAATGCAAACGCAAGCATGGAATCCATCATAAACAGCATCGAGTCAGTGCGGAGCGAAGTGCAGAATCAAAGTGCCGGCGTGGAAGAAGCAAATGCATCAACGACCCAGATTATGAGCCGCATACGTGCCCTTGACGAAAACATTTCAACGCAGGTGGCCGGAGTGAATCAGTCTTCTGCCGCAATAGATGAAATGGTTGCAAACATCAACAGCATGAGAGCCGTCTTGGAAAAAAATGCCGAAGTGGTGAACGCTCTCGGAATCGCTTCCGATGAAGGACGCAACAGTGTAAAGAGCGCCGTTGAAACCTCGTCAAAAGTGATTTCGCAGTCAGCCGCCATGATGGAAGCCAGTTCAATCGTGGGCAACATCGCAAGCCAGACAAACCTTCTTGCAATGAACGCCGCAATCGAGTCGGCACACGCCGGGGAGGCCGGAAAAGGATTTGCCGTGGTTGCAGATGAAATCAGAAAATTGGCAGAGCAGTCAAGCAAGCAGGGAAAAGTCATCACCGAAAGTCTGAAGGCTCTCTCAAATTCAATAAAAAGTGTTTCCGACAGCACAAAGGAAGTGCAGACAAAGTTCGACAATATCTATGAGCTTGCACAGACCGTCAGAAATCAGGAAAACCTGATCAAGAACGCAATGACCGAGCAGAGTTCAGGAAACCAGCAGGTGCTTGACGCAATGACAGACATAAGCAGTTCTTCGATGTCCGTAAAAGACGGTTCCTCTGAAATGCTTGCCGGCGGAGAACAGATTGTGCACGAAATGGAAATCCTGAATAAGGTGAGCCAGCAGATTGATCAGAGGATGAATGAAATGTCTTCCAATATTGAGAGCATCAAGGAAGCAATCAAACAGGTGAGCGAGTCAAGCGCAAAGAATCAGGACGATTTACGGAAGCTGGACAATTCAATCAGTTCGTTTATACTGTGATTTTTTCTATGCGTTAGGGGGTGGAAGGGCCGCGGAGCGGTTCCGAAGGAATGGAGGCGGATGCCGGAACCCTGGAACACCCGGCCCCGCACTGCGGGGGAACGCCCGTATGAACCTGACTGAATGTTTTAAAAATTTTTCTCTTGGTATGCAGCGCGGACATTCTGCTGAAACATGATTTTTCAGGCTCCCCGTTGATTTTTTTATTTTTTGGTTCCGGATTTTTTGTTGATTTTTGTTTCTATTAATAGTATAATTCTGCGAGAGTTTCATAGGAGCGGATATGGTCATTGTTTTGAAAAAGGACATTTCGGACTCGGACAAAAACAGTCTGAAGGATTTTCTTGCGCAGAAGAATTTTAAGCTGAATGAGGTTTCCGGTGAGGAGGAAACCATTCTTGCGGCGGTGGGAAAAATGCACATGGATCCCGTGGAACTTGAGACAAAGCCGGGGGTGAGCCGCGTTATTCCAATCAGTAAGCCTTACAAACAGGCAAGCCGTGAATTCAAGAGGGAGAACACGATTGTCGAGATTCCCAACTGCAGGGGTCAGGTGATTCGTGTGGGCGGACAGCGTGTCGTGGCTATTGCAGGTCCATGCGCGGTTGAGAGCCGTGAGCAGATTTTTGAAGTGGCCGGGGCGGTTGCGTCTTCGGGGGCAAGCATGCTTCGCGGACGGGCTTACAAACCGAGGAGTTCACCCTATGCTTATCAGGGGATGGGCGAAGAAGGTCTGAAACTTTTGCGGGAGGCCGGTGACAAATTCGGTCTGCCGGTTGTTACGGAAATTGTTTCGGGTGAGCTTATTCCGCTGATGAGTGATTATGTTGATGTGTTCCAGATTGGAAGCCGCAATATGCAGGATTTTGATTTGCTTAAAAAAGTCGGTGCCACCGGGAAGCCTGTTATTTTGAAACGGGGATACACTGCGACTCTTGAGGAATTTTTGATGTCGGCTGAATACCTGCTTGCTTCGGGGACTGAAAATGTGATTCTTTGCGAACGGGGAATCAGGACTTTTGAACATTCCACCCGCAATACTTTGGATCTTTCTGCGATTCCCGTGCTCAGGCGGCTTACGCATCTGCCGATTATTGTGGATCCGAGCCATGCCCTTGGACAAAGGGATTTGGTACCGCCGATGGGACTTGCCGCGATTGCTTCGGGTGCTGACGGTATTATGGTCGACGTGCACTCTGCTCCTGAAAAGGCTCTGGCCGGCGGGGCCGCTTCCATTCTTCCTGCCCAGTTCGACAAGATGATGCACGACATTGAGGCTCTGGCTCCCGTGATGGGTAAGGCCGTGGCACATATACGCGAGGAAAAACACGAAAAGGTTGTGTGTGCTTACAGCGGAAACAGAGGTGCTTATGCGGAACAGGCAATCAGCCGCTATTTTGATTCACATGACGTGACTCCGCTTAGTGTGGATTCCTTCGGGGAGATTTTCCAGAGTGTTCTTGACGGGCGTGCCGATTACGGAATGGTGCCGATTGAAAATTCTCTTGCCGGGTCGGTTTATCAGAATTACGATAACTTCATGCGCTTTGAGGATGTGACGATTGTGGGTGCCGTGACCCTAAACATACGCCATGCCCTGCTCGGTGTGAAGGGAGCGGTGATTTCGGATGTGAAGACAGTGTACAGTCATCCGCAGGGATTCAGCCAGTGCAAGAAATTTCTGGACGCCCACAAGGAATGGGTGCACATTGACTCGCTTTCCACGGCTACAGCGGCTCAGTTTGCGGCGGCAAAAAAAGACAAATCTGTGGCGGCGATTGCAAGTACGGTGAATGCTTCCATTTACGGGCTTGACATTCTTCAGGAAGACATAGAAAACGATCCTTCGAATTTCACACGCTTTGTTGTGATTCAGTCGGTGACGGCGGCGGATGGAAAATCAAAGGAAATCAACATAAAACCGAATATGGCCAGTTTCATTCTGAAGACCAGGAACGAACCGGGGGCACTTTACCGCACGCTGGGGATTTTCGACAAATACAAAATCAATCTGACGCGGCTTGAAAGCAGACCTCTTGAAGGACAGCCCTGGAACTATTGGTTCTACGCGGATGCAGAGTTGAACAACGTAGAGGGCGATGTGAAGGGGTATGTTGCCGGAATGACCGAGGAAATGAAGTCAATTGTGGAAGACGTGAGGGTGCTGGGCATTTATCCCGAAAACAGACACTGAGCCGTTCAGGGGCAGG
>AUXO015005123.1_pt1 | contig 11163 bp, 11 predicted proteins | sample 768731 | NCBI WGS metagenome assembly AUXO01 (sample SAMN02715735, study PRJNA202380) | gut metagenome | biome: sheep rumen | host: Ovis aries | place: New Zealand: Palmerston North | reverse complement strand
CAGGCGCTTACCGCATACGACACCTCCGGTATTCAGAGATATGAGTACAGAACAGAGGATCCGGGTGCAGTTTACTTCTATGTATACACCAACGACAACCATGCATACAGCGTTGCTTACTTCAAGGAGTCAGGGCGCAGCAGGATAGTCAAGGCGTGGTAATACACCAGATAAATAAATTTAAGGCACACTACCAAAACAGGTAATGTGCCTTTTTTATGCTTTGTTTGACAAAAAGCTCCGGGGGGCTTATTTCAGCTTCAAGCCTTCTTTAAAAGCATCTGCAACTCTTGTACCGACTTTATAATAGCCGTGGGTATAGGGGTCAAAGGCGATCGCCTCAAGGGCATCAATATCCACCTTATCATCTTTGAGCACAGATTCCTCAACAGATGTTCTAAGGACTTTGCCGATCACCCCAAGACCTGTTTCATCGCTTTGGTACTCAACAAACTCACACTCGATGGCAACAGGCAGCTCATTGATGATCGGTGCATCTACCAGCTGCGACTTTTCAAAAGTCATTCCGCTTTTTGCAAATTTGTCAGGCTCTTTATTGCTGCTTACAACGCCGAACCAGTCAGCCTCGGTAACGTGCTTTGCATCGGCAATATGGACAACAAAGCCTTTTCTCGCCATGATGTTTTGTACGGTCTTATGGGTCTGGGTAAGGTTCAAAGCCACCATATCACGCTCCAGCATAGTTCCCCATGCAGCGTTCATAACATCCACCGTACCGTCCTCATTGAAAGTTGAGATAAGAAGAACGGGCATCGGGAAGATGGCTTCGGTTGTTTTGATCTGTTTTTTCACAGAAGTATTCCTCCTTTACAGATATATTTTTTTATCGGGCAGCTTACGCCCGAAAAGTGATATTTCACGCTTATTATTATACCACAACAATTCCGGAAATTCAACCCGGATCTAACTTTCCCGGCATGACAGCTGTATTATTTAAGATAGTCTTTCAGCAGATCAAGCCTGCTTTTCATGTCACGGCAGCCCTGCCGGTAGAGGGCTCCCAGCTTATCAAGATGTCTGTAAACCTTATTATCCATTTTTATCACCGTCTTATCCTTTATATTTACGCAGGTACTCTATGGTTTTATGCAGAGTATCCCAGTGGTATATCTTTTCAAGATTTGCTGCAAAATCCAGCTTATATCGCTTTTTCAGGTCCTCAAGGAGCATGGCACGCTGCCGGGAAAGGTCATTTGTACGGCTCCCCAGGTCGTCAAAGCTCAGCTGCACAGGCTCGCTTTCTGAGGAGAGATTATGCAGTCCAACCCCGATAAGCCGCACAGGTCTGTGCTGCACCTGTTCAAGCATCTGCAAAGCCTCGTTATACATTACCACGGCATTGTCCGTTTGTGCAGTCATGCGGGAGCGGGTAATGGTTTTCATATCCCCGTAGGTCAGCTTCAGGTTTATCCCCTTGCCCTGCAAGCCAACTCGCTTTGCTCTGTTTTCAACACACAATGCCAGAAGCAGCAGCACGTCAGCAAGCACGCTGAAATCGGAAACATCCTGCTGGAAAGTCACCTCACGGCCGATGGATTTTGCATCCTCGGGGCGGTAGGGGGTGACCTTGGAATCGTCTATTCCAAAGGCTATGCGTGTTATCCAGCGCCCGTGCTTTCCCAGCATACGCTCGACCTCTTTATGCCGCCTTTGTATATCCCCCACGGTATTTATTCCCGCCGTGTGGAGCTTTTGGGCTGTTTTTTCACCGACGGTATAAAGCACACGCACATCTCTGTCGATTATCAGACGGACAAAATCTTCCGGGGTAAGTATCTCAAAATAGCCGTCGGGCTTTTTCTCCTCGCTGGCAGTCTTGGCGGCGGTCTTTGAATACGCCACTCCCACCGAACAGGTCAGATGCAGCTCATCACGGGTACGCTGCTTTATAAGCCTTGCAATTCTCCTTGCGCCGTCCCAGTCCTTTGCCCGGCGGGATACTCCTTGACGACCACAGCGGCGGGTGCGTGCTGTATGAAAAGCGGGTGCTTGTGGAGGCACTTATTGCTAAGAGTGCAGAATAAAAAAAGAATTATCGGCGCAGCAAAAGGCAGGGCGGACTTCCCTGCCTTTTTTTATGGGAGCGGTTGAATTTCAGATGCTTTTGTGGTATGATGTTATCTGATGATACCGTGAAAGGACTTGATAAAATGACAGTTGAATATACTGTGAGTGCAGATGAGGCAGTTGAAAAGCTGAAGCTCGGGAACAAAAAATATCTTCAAAGCAGGACGAGCAGCGGGGACATATCCCCTGAGGCAAGGAGGGAAACCTGTGAAAACGGGCAGAAGCCCTATGCGGTCATTGTCACCTGCTCGGATTCAAGAGTTATTCCCGAGAGCATTTTCAGTGCAGGCATCGGTGAGCTTTTTGTGATACGTGTTGCGGGAAATGTTATGGACGATCACCAGCTGGGGTCTATCGAATACGCTGTGGAGCATCTTGGGATAAGGCTGGTGGCGGTGCTGGGGCACGACCACTGCGGAGCTGTGGATGCGGCTATAAATCACGACCCGGAGGGCTACATTAAATTCATCACCGATGAGATAAAGCTTGCAATAGGCGATGAGCAGGACGATTACAAGGCCTGCTGTCTGAACGTCAAAAGAAGCGTAGCTGTTATTGAAAGCAGCTTTGAGATCCACCGTGAGCAGCAGCACGGACTGAAGGTGATCGGTGCTCTTTACCGCCTGGCAGACGGCAGGGTGGAGTTTGATATATAGGATAGCCTGCGAAAAAAAGAACTTGACACCCAAACGGGCAGTCAAGCTCTTATTTTTTGCGTAATATACTCTCGTCGGGAGCAAAGTCTGTTTGATGATGGGGCTTATCGGATCACTCGGTGAGCTTATATGTACGGATAAAGCTATTGATATCCGCACCGCTGTTATGGTAGCGCAAAAGTATCTCGGCACAGGCACGGCTGTCGCTTGCAGCTTGGTGGTGGTCAAGGGAAATCCCGTAATAGTCGCACATCACGTTAAGCTTATGGCTCATTGCCGGCAAAAGCCGTCTGCCTGCCTGTACGGTACAGATATACTTAACATTCTTTTTCCAGCTTATCCCGTAGCCGTTCAGACAGCGTTTCAGCACGCTCAGATCAAAAACGGCGTTATGGGCAACAAGTATACCGCTGCTCATCATTGGCTCGATCTTTTCCCACAGCTCACCGAAGCTGGGTGCGCCCTTTACTGTTTCGCTGCTGATGCCTGTAAGCTGTGTATTGAAATAGTCAAAATGAGTCTGGGGGTCAACAAGGGAGTAAAACTCGTCTGCTATCCTTCCCTCCTGTATAAGAGTTATACCTATGGCGCTCATTCTGCTGTTGGCACGGTTGGGTGTTTCCACATCAAACACTGTATAGTTATACATATCCTTTTCCTTTCGGCAAATCTCAAGCTTATTCTCACACATATAGTATAGTTTTACAGCTTTGAAATGTCAAGGGGCGGCAATTGGGAGTGGGCAAGGGCGGGTCGTTAAACTGCTGAAAAATGACTTTTGATATATGTGCAAAACGTAGAAAATGAAAGTGGTGCCTGCCGGGCTATTGAAATAAGCCAAAGAGAGTATTATAATGGTAGCAAGATGTGACATTGGTTTCATAAAAGGAGTGATAACGACATGAACATTTCCGAGTTTGCAAAGCTGGCAGGGGTCTCCAAATCCGCTGTGAGCAGGTACTTTAACAACGGCTATCTCAGCAGTGAAAAAACCGCACTCATTAAGGCGGCTATCGAAAAGACCGGCTATGCCCCCAGCCTTTCCGCAAGGAGCGTGAAAAACAAGATAACCAAGCTTGTGGGCGTTATCATACCCAAGCTTTCCAGCGAGAGCATCGCCCGTATCACCGAGGGTATCAGCGGTGTGCTCAGCGAACAGGGGTACGAGCTTTTGCTTGTAAACACCGCCAACGATTACAACAAGGAGATCGACTCGCTGGAGCTTTTCCGAAACAACTGGGTGGACGGCATTATCCTTATGGCAAGCGTTTTCACCAAGCTGCACAAGACGGTGCTGGACAAGATACGTGTGCCGGTGGTGATACTGGGGCAGAACTACAAGGGGTACAACTGCGTTTGTCACGACGATTTCGGGGCAGCCTATTCCCTCACAAAGCTGATGCTTGACAAAGGGGCATCAGACCCTGCCTGCGTGGGAGTGAGAATGGACGATCTTGCCACGGGAAAGCTGAGGTTTGACGGGTTTATGAAGGCGCTTAACGAAAAGGGGCTGCCCTTCCACCGTGAAAACCGAGAGACAGCGGATTTCACATTTGAATCGGGATACGAGCACGCCAAACACCTGTTCTCGGGAAGCAGCCGACCGGACGCTGTGTTCTGCGCCACCGACAGCATTGCCGCCGGTGTGGTTTTGTACTGCAAGGAAAACGGGATACGCATCCCACAGGACGTTATGGTCTGCGGTATAGGCGATTCAAGGCTTTCAAGGATCTCCTCCACCACAATAACCTCTGCTCATCTTCACTACAAGACAGCAGGCATTGAGGCGGCAAATATGCTGCTTTCACAGATAGATCACGGCAAGTCCGCACCCAGGATCCTTCAGCTCGGTTACGAGATAGTTCAGCGTGAATCCACGGCAAGATAACTGAAACTGTGTGAAACCTACTATGAACCGGCTGCAACTTTGTCCTTTTAGTCAATAGATTTTTATATGGGTGTATGTTATACTAATCCTGTAAGTGAAATCAGTTTCATATTTTTGGTGAAAAACGTGTCAGAAATTGACAAAAAGGAGAGGTTGCTATGGATTACAGAAATTGTGCAGGCGAGATACTTGACGCAATAGGCGGCAAGGAAAATCTGGCAAGTGCAGCTCACTGCGCCACAAGACTAAGACTTGTCATTGCAGACAACGACAAGGTCAAGAAAGAGACTCTTGAAAACATTGACGGTGTCAAGGGCGTTTTTGAGGCTGCGGGACAGCTTCAGATCATCATCGGAACAGGTACGGTAAACAAGGTCTACGACCAGTTCATTGACCTGGCAGGGGTCGAGGCTGCTTCAAAGGACGACGTAAAGGCTGCGGCTGCGGCAAAGGCTCCCTGGTACAAGAGGGCAATAAAGACTCTGGGCGACATCTTCGTTCCGATCATCCCCGCTATCGTGGCAACGGGTCTGCTTTGCGGACTGCTTGGCGGTCTGTCAAGGGCTTTCCCGAGCATAAGCGATCATTACATCTACAACATTCTGGATCTGCTTTCCAACACGGCGCTCACATTCCTGCCGATACTTATTGCGGTCAGCGCTGCAAAGATCTTCGGCGCAAACATCTATCTGGGTGCTGTTATCGGTATGCTTATGATACACCCAAGCCTTGTTAACGCATGGTCGATCGCAGACGGCGCAGAAACCAAGACACTGTGGTCATGGTTCGGACTGTGGAACATTCAGAACACGGGATATCAAGGACACGTTATCCCTGTGGTCATTGCAGTTCTGGTGCTGGCGGTCATCGAAAAGTGGCTGCACAAGCACGTTCACGAGATGTTTGACCTTTTCGTAACTCCGCTGGTAAGCGTGCTTATCACAGGCTTTTTGACGCTGACGGTCATCGGTCCGGTATTCTCACAGGCTGAGAGCTGGGTGCTGGACGGCGCAAAGTGGCTCATTACCATTCCTCTGGGCATCGGTTCGTTCCTTATGGGCGCTGCATACGCTCCCACGGTGGTTGCAGGTGTTCACCATATGTACAACGCTATCGAGCTTTCAATGCTGGCTGAAAACGGCAAGAATATCTGGATGCCTATCGCTACCGCAGCTAACGTTGCACAGGGCGCAGCAGCTCTTGCAGTAGGCGTAAAGTCAAGAAACAAGAAGATAAAGGCAATGGCACTTCCCTCCTCCCTTTCGGCATTTATGGGTATCACAGAGCCTGCTATCTTCGGTGTGAACGTAAGATTCGTAAAGCCTCTTATCGCCGGCATGATAGGCGGTGCCTGCGGTGCAGCAGTTGCTTCGCTGATGAATGTTTTTGCTACGGCTAACGGCGTTACAGGTCTGTTCGGATTCCTTATCACGACTGACAGCTTCCTGGGCTATCTGCTGACATTCGTTGTTGCAGCGGGTGTTGCATTCATAGCATCATGGCTTATGTACAAGGACCCTGTTGAGGAGGGTGCAAAAAAGAGTGAGACAAAGTCCACATCAGACGCTCTGAAGGCTGCTCCACAGGCGCAGCAGCAGGACCTTACAGAAGGTAAGAGCTTTGACGACACAGCAGTTTACTCCCCTCTCAAAGGCGAGGTAATTCTTATGCAGGACGTTCCCGACGAGACATTTGCCACTGAGGTCCTTGGAAAGGGTGCGGCGGTAGAGCCAAGCGAGGGCAAGGTCGTTGCTCCGGCAGACGGCAAGGTGGAAACGCTGTTTGACACCCACCACGCTATCGGTCTTACCCTTGACAACGGTATGGAAATGCTTATTCACGTTGGCATCAACACAGTTGAGCTTAACGGTGAGGGCTACGAGGCTCACGTTGCAGAGGGTGACAGGATAAAGAGAGGTCAGACGCTTATCACCTTTGACAAGGCTCTTATTCAAAGCAAGGGCTACAAGACAGTTACCCCTGTTATTATCACAAACGCAGATGATTACGACGAGATAAACACCGCAGCATCGGGCAGCATCGGACTGCTTGACAAGCTGCTTGAAACTAAAAAGGGCTGATAGGATTGAAAAACGATTTCAGACAAGATCTTCACCTTGAGCCGCAGAAAGGCTGGCTCAATGACCCAAACGGGCTGTGCTTTTTCAAGGGCAGGTATCACGTTTATTTCCAGTACGCTCCCGACAGCGCAAAAGGCGCAGGGAACAAATGCTGGGGTCATTTTCAGAGCAAGGACCTTACAAGCTGGGAGTTTACGGGGACGGTGCTGTTCCCCGATACTCCCCATGACAGAAACGGAGTCTATTCCGGCTGCGGATTTGTAAAGGACGACACGCTGTATCTTTTCTACACGGGAAATGTGAAGCAGGAGGGCGACTACGATTACATAACCGCAGGGCGGGAAGCAAATACTATTCTTGTCACCACAAAAGACGGTGTGACAATGAGCGAAAAAAAGGTGCTTCTTCGCAGCAGCGATTATCCCGACTACTGCTCCTGCCATGTGCGTGACCCGAAGGTTTGGGAACAGGACGGGACGTACTACATGGTGCTTGGTGCACGAACCCTTGACGACAAGGGATGTGTGCTGATATACAAGTCGGGTGACCTTGAAAACTGGGAGTTCCGGGAAGAGGTACACACAGCTGATCTCGGTTATATGTGGGAGTGCCCCGACCGTTTCACCATGGGCGGGAACGAATATCTCAGCATTTCTCCGCAGGGTGTGCCCCACGAGGAATACCGGTTCCAGAATGTATACAGCTCGGGGTATCTGAATATGAAAACGGGAGTTTATAACGAGTGGGACTGTGGCTTTGACTTTTACGCTCCGCAGACCTTTACCGCTCCCGACGGCAGACGGATACTTATCGGCTGGATGGGCATCGGGGATATCCCCTATTCAAATCCCACCACAGAGCTTGGCTGGCAGCACTGTCTGACGGTTCCGTGTGAGGTGACCGAGGGAGCCGGCGGAAGGCTTTTGCGAAACCCGGTAGCTGAGCTTGAAAAGCTGGTCACAAGGCGCACAGAGCTTAACGGATCGGGTGAGCAGGTGCAGCTGCCGTTTGACCTGGCTGCCTCGGCGCAGTCGGACAGCTTTGAGCTGGATATTTCAAACGCAGTACAGATGACTTTTGAGGACGGGATATTCACTTTGAAATTCCTTGACGAAAAAGTGGGCTGCGGCAGAGATGTGCGGCGTGTAAAGCTTGACAGCTGTGATAGGCTCCGTGTGCTTGCGGACAAAACTTCACTTGAAATATTCCTCGGCGGTGGGGAAAATGTGCTTTCCACAAGATTTTATCCGCCCGCCACAGCTGTGACCGTTACAAGCCGTGGACTTAACTGCCATGCAGCTGAGCTCAGGGCGATGGAGGTGGATCATCTTGGCAAGTGACAGACTTATCGCAATAGGCGAGGCACTTATAGATTTTATCCCCGACAGACAAGGGTGTCTTTTCAGAGAGGTAGGGGCGTTCTCCCCTGCCATCGGCGGTGCGCCTGCAAACGTATGCGCTGCTTTTGCAAGGCTTGGCGGCAGGGCTTCGCTTATTTCACAGCTTGGCGATGACCCCTTCGGTCACAAGATAATGTATGAGCTGCAGCAGTACGGTGTGGACACATCCGCCATAAAACTTACAAAAGAAGCAAACACAGCTCTGGCGTTTGTAAGCCTTGCCGCTGACGGCAACAGGACATTCTCCTTTTACAGAAAGCCGTCGGCAGATATGCTTTTGTCGCCGCAGCAGGTAGACAGCGATATTTTCCGTGACGCTTACGCTTTGCACTTTTGCAGCGTTTCTCTGGGGGATTTCCCAATGAAACAGACCCACCGCAAAGCAATAGACGAGGTAAAAAACCATGGCGGTATCATAAGCTTTGACCCCAATCTCAGATTTCAGCTTTGGGACAGCCGTGAGGCTCTCAGGAGCACGGTGCTTGAATTTATCCCATATTGCCACATTCTGAAAATATCCGATGAGGAGCTTGGATTTATAACGGGTGAAAGTGACATCGAGGCGGCGCTGCCAAAGCTGTTCACGGGGAATGTTAAGCTTGTGGTATACACCTGCGGAGGAGGCGGCGCATACGCTTTCACAAGGCAGAAAAAATGCTTTGCATCGGCAAGGAAGGTGGATGTTATCGACACAACAGGCGCAGGCGACGGCTTTATCGGCTCTATGCTTTTCAAGCTCAGATGCATGGGTGTCACAAGGGACACTCTGGAAAAAATGAGCACGGCAGAGCTGAAAAAATGCCTTGATTTTTCAAACGAGTTCTGCACCCGAAGCGTTACAAAACACGGAGCCATAGCTTCCTACCCTGATATGGCGGATTACAAGGACTGACAGCTTACGCCGTCGGCGGAATTATTAGATCAGGTCGTTAATACAACACTATAAATTATTTTCAAAACAGAAAGGACGGATAGTTATGAAAACATTTAATTACACCATCACAGACGCAGTAGGTATCCATGCAAGACCGGCAGGAAAGCTTGTTAAGCTGGCAAAGGGCTTTGAGAGCAAGATAACTCTGGAAAAAGAGGGCGGCAAGTCTGCTGACCTGACCAAGCTTATGGCAGTCATGGGACTTGGTGTAAAGTGCGGCGACAACATTATCGTATCCTTTGACGGTGCAGATGAGGACGCTGCTTTTGACGCAGTAACCCAGCTTATCAAGGCAGAACTTTAATCAAAAGGAGGCGGCGGGATTTGTTGCAGTTTAAAGGAAAAGGAGTTTACTCAGCCATAGCTATCGGCGCGGCAAGCTTGTTCAAAAGACAAGAGGCACAGGTCCGCCGCAGACACGTTGAGGACACTCAAGCTGAGATAGAAAGAGTGGAAAGCGCAAAGCAGAAGGCTATCGACCAGCTTTCCCGGATATACGAAAAGGCACTCAAAGAGGTTGGCGAGACAAACGCTCAGATATTTGAGATACACATGATGATGCTTGAGGACGACGATTACAACGAGTCGATACAAAACATCATCACCACACAGACGGTAAACGCAGAGTACGCTGTGGCTGTAACGGCAGACAATTTCTCGGAAATGTTCGCTGCAATGGACGATGCGTATATGCAGGCAAGAGCAGCTGACGTAAAGGACATTTCAAACAGGCTTATCGCCTGCATGGGGGACGAGGATAACACAAGCGACGGCGGCACTGAAAAGATGATAGTTATTGCCGACGACCTTGCACCCAGCGAGACGGTTTCCCTTGACAAGGACAGGGTGCTTGCGTTTGTAACAGCCGGCGGTTCCTCAAATTCCCACACGGCAATACTTGCAAGGAACATGAATATCCCTGCGGTCATAGGCGTAGGCGATGAGATCTTAAAGGCTGTCAGAGACGGACAGACGGTGGTTGTAAACGGCTACACCGGCGAGATAACTGTCGAGCCTGACGAGGAGTTTATCGCTCAGGCTAAGGCAAAGCAGGAGGAGGACCTTCACAAGAAGGCACTTTTGCAGGAGCTTAAAGGCAAGCCAAATGTTACACTTGACGGAACAAGCGTCAACGTGTATGCAAACATCGGCGGCGTGGACGGCATAGGTGCTGTGCTTGCAAACGACGCAGGAGGTATCGGACTTTTCAGGAGCGAATTTCTGTACCTTGAGTCAAGCGATTACCCCACCGAGGAAGAACAGTTCAGGGCATACAAGCGTGTGCTTGAAAGCATGGCAGGGAAAAAGGTCATCATACGGACGCTGGACATCGGCGCTGACAAGCAGATAGATTACTTCAAGCTTGACAAGGAAGACAATCCTGCTCTGGGATTCAGAGCAATACGCATATGCCTTACCCGTCCGCAGATCTTCGAGACACAGCTCAGAGCACTTTTCAGGGCATCTGTTTACGGCGAGCTGGGGATCATGTTCCCGATGATAACAAGTGTAGGCGAGCTTGAAAAGATAAAGCAGGCTTGCGACAAGGTAAAAGGAGATCTGGCTGACGAGGGTATCCCTTTTGCGGAGAACGTGGAGATCGGCATTATGATCGAAACTCCTGCGGCAGCTGTTATCAGCGACAGACTCGCACCTATGGTGGACTTTTTCAGCGTTGGCACAAACGATCTGACTCAGTACACACTTGCCTGCGACAGACAGAACGCCGCTCTTGAACAGTTTGTTGACACACACCACGAGGCAATACTCAGACTTATCGAGATGTCGGCAAAGAACGCTCATGCAAACGGTGCCTGGATAGGTATCTGCGGCGAGCTTGCTGCTGATCTTTCTCTTACGGAAACCTTCCTGCGAATGGGAATTGACGAGCTTTCGGTATCACCGCCATTCGTTCTGCCACTTCGTGACAAGGTAAGATCGCTGGATCTTTCAAAGTAAACAAATAAGGGACTGCTGCTTAGTGCAACAGTCCCTGTTATTTTTATGTTATATTATCCTCTTGCGATAATGGAATTTCTGATGCTTTCAAGAATTGTATCAAACATGGTTTTTATCTCCTTTCAATGTATTATCTGTTCTCTGATGTTTTATTTTA
>AUXO011017858.1_pt1 | contig 11163 bp, 10 predicted proteins | sample 768731 | NCBI WGS metagenome assembly AUXO01 (sample SAMN02715735, study PRJNA202380) | gut metagenome | biome: sheep rumen | host: Ovis aries | place: New Zealand: Palmerston North | reverse complement strand
GACTTTGTCAAACTGCTGTTTTCCTACTGGCTGGTGCGCAGGGAGCACTGGGTTGTGAATCTTACGGTTCAGGAGTGATATAATTTAGGCAGGAGGTATCAGCTATGCCTGTATTATCATTGATTCTTGTGCTGATCATCATCGCGGTAATTCTCTTTATGTGCATGAACATTGTCCCGCAGGAAAATGAATATGTTGTTGAACGTCTCGGTAAGTTCCACGCCTGCTGGAAAGCGGGTCTGCACTTCAAGGTTCCTTTCATTGACCGTGTTGCCAGACGTGTCCTGATGAAAGAACAGGTTGCGGACTTTGCCCCGCAGCCGGTTATCACCAAGGATAATGTAACGATGCAGATTGACTCGGTCGTATATTTCAAAATTACGGATGCCAGACTGTATGCCTACGGTGTGGAAAATCCGATCATGGCCATGGAGAATCTGACCGCTACAACCCTGCGTAATATCATCGGTGATATGGAACTGGATGCGACGCTGACCAGCCGTGAGGCAATCAACTCACAGATGCTGCAGACAATCGATCTGGCTACAGACCCGTGGGGAATCAAGGTAACCCGTGTTGAGCTGAAGAACATCCAGCCCCCGGCAGCTATCCGTGAATCCATGGAGAAGCAGATGAAGGCAGAACGTGAAAAGCGTGCGGCTATCCTGACTGCGGAAGGTGAAAAGCAGTCCATGATTCTGCAGGCAGAAGGACGCAAGGAATCCGCTGTCCTGAATGCGGAAGCTGAGAAGCAGGCAACCATTCTCGCTGCTGAAGCCCAGAAGGAAAAGGAAATCCGTGAAGCAGAAGGACGTGCCGAAGCAATCCGCCAGGTGCAGCAGGCTACCGCTGACGGTATCCGTGCCCTCAAGGAAGCAGGAGCCGATGAAGCAGTGCTGAAGATGAAGGGCTATGAAGCCTTTACAGCTGCTGCCAACGGCCAGGCTACCAAGATCATTGTCCCGACCGATATTGCCTCAATTCTCGGTGTTGTGGAAGCAGTGAAGGAAGGAACAAAATAGTCTATGGAATTAATGTTTCCGATCCTCGTGTTCTGGTTCGCACTCGCAGTTGTTTCAGTGGCACGGAGTGTGAAAAAGAAACCGCGCCGGCCGGTGATATCATCGGACGGACATGAGGTACCGGAAGCACAGGATCTTACCTGTGATCGGTACGGTCATGTCCATGAACCGCAGACGAATGAATTCGGCAGACGCTATGTTGTTCATGAGGATCCTGAAGAAGGATATGTGATTCTGAACGGTGTCAAACGGAAACTGACGGACTGCAGAAATCTGTAACCCAGAAGCCGGTGCAGCAATGCATCGGCTTTTATAACAAAAAAGCCGGAAGCATATCCGGCTTTTGATGGGCTGTGATCTGGATCAGAATTCGAGATTCTTTCCGCTCTTGGGATCGAACATATGCACTGCGTTCGGTGCAAAGGTGAACCGGACTGTGGATCCGGTACTGAATGTATCACCGTTGAGGTCAAGTGTCGGAACAATGATGATGCAGTCTTTTCCGTCTGCGTTGATGTGCAGATGTACGGAGGAACCCATCATTTCGGAAACGTCCACCTTGCCTGCAATCATAGCGCCCGGTAGGTCTTCCAGTGTAATGTGTTCAGGTCTTGCGCCTACGATAATGTCCTGTTCGGGAACATTGTGCGCCGCAAGATTCTTCTGCTTCTCTTCGGAAGGAACAATCACTGCATCATGTACCTGAACAGCATACTTACCGTCTTTCTTCACCAGTCTGCCTTCAAACATATTCATCTGCGGCATTCCGATGAAGCCGGCAACGAATGTGTTGACAGGAGCGTTGAATACTTCCTGCGGTGTTCCGATCTGCTGGACTTCGCCGTCCTTCATAATAACGATGCGGTCACCGAGTGTCATGGCTTCCGTCTGGTCATGAGTGACATAGATGAAAGTTGTGTTGATTCTGTGTCTCAGCTTGATGATCTCAGCACGCATCTGGTTTCTCAGCTTGGCATCAAGGTTGGAGAGCGGTTCATCCATGAGGAGAACTTTCGGCTCGCGGACAATGGCACGTCCGATGGCAACTCTCTGTCTCTGACCGCCGGAAAGGGCCTTCGGCTTTCTTTCCAGGTACTGTGTGATACCGAGAATTTCAGCAGCGTCATTCACACGCTTGGCGATTTCATCTTTCGGTACTTTTCTGAGTTTCAGCGGGAATTCCAGGTTTTCTCTGACTGTCATATGCGGATACAGAGCATAGTTCTGGAATACCATGGCGATATCTCTGTCTTTCGGCGCAACATCGTTGACCAGTTTGTCATCAATGTAGAGTTCGCCTCTGGTGATTTCCTCAAGCCCTGCGACCATTCTCAGTGTTGTGGACTTGCCGCATCCGGAAGGGCCGACAAGAACAATGAATTCCTTGTCCTTGATGTCGAGGTTGAAGTCATCAACTGCGACAACGCCTTCTTCTGTTACTTTGAGCTTATATCCTTTTTCCTCTGCAGGTTCTTCGTCCTTCTTGGCCTTCTTGGGCTTGACGGGCTCTGTATTCGGATAGATTTTCTGAATGTGCTTCAATGATACTGTTGACATGAATTGTTTTGCCCCTTTCTCCTTTGAAAGAATTATGAAGCAGTGTGCTGCATGGTTCGAATGGCACCTGCTTTCTGGCACGGTTTTTCACCGTCGTTTAATGTTTTCTGCAGACTGCGTCAGTTTGCGGTTCTGCTGATGTACGTCAGCCATCTGATGCATTCTTCCGTATTCGCAGTGTTTGCGATAATGCCGAGATAGACGGTACTGTCAAATCCGGCTTCGCGGAACACGGCAAAGGAAGAACAATCAACGGCATTGCATTGCTCTTCGGTTACAGACTCATATACATCTGCTTCTCCCAAACTGTAGGCAACTGCATTGTCTTCCAGGATAATCGTATTCGTGCACAGATCCGGCTGCAGTGTTTCATACAGTTCCGGATACTGTTCCGGTATGATATCCAGGTTCAGAAGAAAACCGCTGGAGGACATCAGATCGTATGCTTCTTTGTTCATCAGGGCTATGTCAAGCTGTCTTGCGTTGATTGAAGCAAGCACTTTCAGCTTGGATGCATAGGCGTACTGATGGTTTTCGGAAGACGAATCATCTGAAAGATACAGATCGTCCAGTATGACAATCCTGTACTTTTTCAAATCCCGTTCTGTTTCCAGCAGATAGTGGTCTGTCAGTTTTTCCTGCAGGTCGTCTCCGACGGAAACATTGACAAATGCTGCGCAAAGCACTGTTTCCCTGCGGGTAATAAAGCTGACGGCAGATGATATCAGCACTGCGGCCGCGATAATTGCAGTGATGATAGGCAGTTTGTAATACGTCCAGATATAATCCGCTTTCTGGGCAGTATTCATGAGCCGGTAGGATTTCCGGATTTCCTGTCTTTCTTTCAGTGATGCAGGCATCAGGCGTTTTCCTCCGGTATATAAGAACATACACGGAATACAGTGATGATCAGGAAGGAACTCAGCAATGCGCAGAGTCCTTCTCCGAAAATAGCCAACGGTGTAAATACACTGACTATCAGAAAGAACATCACAGCGTGTATCGCAAATATCAGAATCGTGGAAAAAAGATAACGTGTTCCGATCAGGAATGCGTTTTTCAGCATGGCACCGTCGCTGTTTTCAAAATAGGCAATCAGCGGGAACAGGTAGACAAGAACAATGGCGTATACGACACAGGCAGCGATGATCAGAGCCATCAGCAGCGTCCAGAACACAGCAGACGCTCCGGCGGATACACTTCTCAGACGGCTTAATACAATCAGATCTGCTGCGAGCAGGGCGCCTGCAGCAAGCATAATCAGCCAGAGTTTGGTGGCCTGTCTGAAGTTGCTGCGGAAAGCACGGAAGAAATCCCTGGTCAGATTTGTTTCGGTATCAGCGGCAATCTTCAGGGTTACCGAATACAGAGCTGCAGTGGATGCTCCGGCTGTTATTACGGGGAGCGAACAGAGCAGCCATAATACGTTCAGCCAGCAGCTGTAGGAAAGCTTCAGTACAGCCTGACTGAATCTGCTGTCATAAGAAAAGAATCGCATACGGTCTCCTGCAGTCAGATTTCAGAGGATTTACGCAGAATCAGGTCGGACGCAACATGGACCGTTCTTGTTTCCATGTTGGGTTCTTTGATACGGGATATCAGCAGCTGTACGGCAGAGAATGCCATGTCCTGGGTATGAATGCGGACCGTGGAAAGGTCGGGATCAAATGCCCGGGATTCCGGAGAATCATCAAACCCAAGGAACCGGACATCTTCCGGTATTCTGACACCGATGCTGCGCAGGAACAGCATTGCATCGATTGCAACAAAGTCATTTGCACAGATAAAGACTTCCGGCAATTCCTGCAGGTGCTCCAGCCGGTCTGCCATGTCGTCCACATTGCCGTCCTGAGGTGCAATAATGAAGCGTTTCTCTGCTTCAAGACCTTCGTTCAGCAGTCCGGCCCGGAAGGCGAGATACCGTTCATAGAAAGACTGGCAGTGTGTATAATCACCGATAAAACCGAATCTGCGCACACCTTTGGCAGCCATGACGGATATGAATTCCATGATACCGGCGATATTATCCATCAGCAGAAGGTCAGCATTGACGGTTTTTCCTTTTTCCATCGGCGCACAGTCGATAAACAGAGTCGGAAGGCCCAGAGAGCAGATCATATCACTGTATGTACGGTCAAACACCTCGATGCACATAACCGCACGGGTATTGTCTTTCATAAATGCCCGCGGCAGTGTCTGCTGTTCAAGATTCTGGGCTGATATCCGGTAGGTGACCAGGCTGAATCCGAGCTGCTGGATTTCGTGGGTGAAATTATCAAGCATCAAAGATGCAAAATGGGAATTGTTGACAGCACCGGCAGTCAGAAGGGCTATCTCCTTCGGACCGCTGTCCGCTGTATCCCGGTTCACATCTGAACCGCCGGAAGTGAGAAGAAAATCCTTCACATAGGAGAATTGTTTGTATCCCATTTCAACTGCTTTGTTCAGAATCATTTCTTTTGTGGATTCCGCAATGCCTTCCGAATTGTTGATGGCCTTTGAAACCGTATTTCTTGACAGATCAAGCGCATCGGCGATGTCCTGTATTGTCACTTTTTTATCCATATATTTATACGCATGCTTTCTTTCTGAACAATATACTAATCTTTTGCACGGAATGTGTCAAATGCAAAAGTGCGTAAATGTGCAAATGCATAATTTACTTTGTTCTTTGCTGTGAATTATTAATTTTTATTATGGGAAAATGTGTGCAAATAAACATATTTTTATTGATAAAGCGCTTACAAAATATTGCATATGCACAAACCGGGTGCTAATATTTGAATGCGCATAAAACTGATGTACTTTGTGCAAATGCACATCTGGCCGCGGTGTGCAGGGCATTGGTGCATCCGAATCATCAAAGGAGGAATCTAATGGGACAAGTTTCAGGTGAAAACGTCAGTAAAAACACCGGAGCTTCCAAGCTGCACAATACGCTTGTCTATATGAAACAGCATTGGCAGCTGTATCTGATTTTCATGCTTCCGGCATTTGTGCTGACCATTGTCTTCAGATATCTCCCGATGGGCGGAGTTCTGATCGCGTTTATGGAATACAACCCGATCAGAGGCATTCTCGGAAGCCAGTGGGTGGGTTTCGACCACTTTGCACGCTTCCTGTCATCTCCGGACTTCATGAGATACCTGATGAACACATTAAAACTGAGTGTGTTCGGACTGCTTTGGGGTTTCCCAATCCCGATTCTGCTTGCGTTCCTGCTGAACCGTATTCTCAGTTCCAAAACCAAGCAGAAGATCCAGCTCGTACTGTACATGCCGAACTTTATCTCAGTCATTGTCTTGTGCGGTATCGTGCGTATCCTGCTGTCCCCGACAGGAATGATCAATTCCCTGTTCCGGACAAACATTAATTTCATGACAATGCCCTCTGCCTTCCGGACGATTTATATCGCCAGTGGTATCTGGCAGGGTGCAGGCTGGGCTTCCATCATCTATACAGCGGCGCTTTCCAATGCTTCCAAGGAACTGAAGGAGGCGGCTGTCATTGACGGTGCGAACATCATCCAGCAGATCAAGGCTGTCGAATGGCCTGCAATCAAGGACACAGTTCTGATTCAGTTCATTATGTCAGTCGGTAACATTATGAGCATCGGTTTTGAAAAAGCCTACGCACTGCAGACAGACTTGAACCTCGGCACATCGGAAATCATTTCCACATATGTGTATAAGAAAGGTCTTCTGGACGGTGACTACGGTTTCTCAACCGCAGTGGGTCTGTTCAATACGGTAATCAATGTCATACTTCTGATTTCCATGAACAAGATTGTTCAGAGACTGAATGAAGGAAAGGGCATTTAAAGGAGAGACCTATGGAAAAGAAAAAGAAAAGTGAGTTTTCCAAGTATCCTGCAGAAGACAAAACGATTCTGATTATCGGTTATGTTCTTCTCGGACTCTTCATTCTTGCGATTATCCTTCCGATGATCTACATCATTCTGGCATCATTCATCGATCCCGTTACGCTGCAGAACAAAGGTCTGACATTTGATTTCTCCAAATGGACACTGACAGCCTATGAACGGATTATGTCAAACAAACAGATCTGGGTCGGTTTCCGGAATGCTCTGATTTATTCGGTGCTGTTTACAATCATTTCCGTGGTTATAACGCTGCTCGCAGCTTATCCGATGTCCAGACCTGACTTCAAGGGCAAGGGATTCTTCAATACACTGTTCGTCATCACGATGTTCTTCGGCGGCGGACTGATTCCTACATACCTGCTGATTTCCAACCTCGGCATGCTGGATACCATCTGGGCAATCCTGATTCCCGGCGCCTTCAGTGTCTGGAATATGATCATTGCCAGAACTTATTACATGGGTATCCCGAATGATCTTCAGGAAGCTGCAGAGATCGATGGTGCGGATGAAATGGTGTATTTCTTCAAAATCCTTCTGCCGGTCTGCACACCGATTATTGCAACGATTGCGATGTGGCAGTTTGTCGGTATGTGGAACAGTTACTTCGATGCAATGATCTATCTCAACAGTGCTTCCAAACAGCCGCTGCAGCTGGTGCTCCGTTCCATCCTGATTCAGAACCAGCCGGAACCCGGCATGGTATCTGACATGCAGAGTACTGCAGAACGTGCACAGCTTGCAGAGCTTCTGAAGTATGCAACTATTATCATTTCCAGTATTCCGCTGATGATTCTCTATCCGTTCTTCCAGAAGTATTTTGACAACGGAATTATGGCCGGAGCAATCAAAGGTTAACCAGAAAATAATTAACAGGAGAAAGAAAATCATGAAAACTATGGCTACATTCTTTAAAAAGAGTGCCGCTCTGCTTCTCTCCGTCACAATGGCTGCTTCACTCGTGGCCTGCGGCGGTGGCGGCGGTACGGCAGGCGGCGGTGCTTCGAGCGGCACTGACGTCAAGGTTGAAGACCTTGCATTCCCGCTCGCAGAGAAAGCTACACTGAAGGGTCTTACAAGCTATCCGGTCGGAACAGAATCCGAACCGAACAACCGTACAATCTTCAAGCGGCTTGAAGAGCAGACAAATGTTCATATTGAGTGGAAAACGATTCAGGGCGATCAATGGGGTGACAAGATTCAGCTTGAAATGTCCAATGCCAAGACTCTTCCTGACTTTGTATTCAATGCAGGCTTCAGTGATACCGATCTTCTGAAGTATGCAAAGCAGGGTGTTATCATCCACGTTGAAGAATACATTGACAAGTACATGCCGAACCTGCAGAAAGTCTTTGAACAGGCTCCGGAGTACAGAGCAATGTGCACAGACGCAGACGGTCATATCTGGGCTCTGCCGTGGATTGAGCAGCTGGGTTATGAATACACCGCAATTCAGACAATCGACAACATGCCGTTCATCAACAAGGACTGGCTGGATTTCCTCGGACTTGAAGTACCGACGAATGTCGATGATTTTGAAAAAGTTCTGATTGCTTTCCGTGACAATGCGGACAAACTCAAGAAGGAATTCAATATTGACGGTGAAATCATCCCGATGTCATTCATCATGAATGACGGCGGACAGGATCCGTCGGTTCTGATCAACGGCTTCGGTGAAGGATACGGTGATCCGGACAAAGGCAGACATATTGCGGTTACGGATGACGGCAAGGTAATCTGCACAGCAACAACAGAAGGATTCAAAAAAGGTATTGCATGGCTCCACAAACTGTATGAAGAAGGTCTGATCGATCCGGATTCCTTCACACAGGAATGGTCACAGTATGTTGCCAAGGGTAAGTCCGGACGTTACGGCGTCTGCTTCTCCTGGGATATCGCAAACGTTGCACAGGTCTCTATGGATGATCTGATTGCCGGCAAGAGCTGGGTACCGATGCCTGTCCTGACAGCGGATACCAGAAACCTCACACCGCAGAACGGTTCCTTCACTTCCGGATTCGACCGCGGACGCTGTGTAGTTACAGCAGTTGCCAAGAACCCGGCGCTGGTCTGCGCATGGCTTGATCAGATGTATGCGCCGTTCCAGTCTCCGCAGAACAACTGGGGAACTTATGGTGAGGATGACGACTTCGATATCTTCGAACTCGGCACCAATGACAAAGGTGAGCAGATGCTGAAGCACACATGGCTCGGCGATGCTTCCCCGGTGGAAGTACGTGAAGCAGAGGCTGTAGGCGGTCCGCTCGCAATCCTCGACTCCTACTATGGTGTATACGTCACATGTCCGGATGATGCACAGTACAGACTTGACTGGATCAAGAATATCTACACACCGGATATGCACAGCAAGTATGTATTCCCGAATGTCTTTATGACAACAGAGGATACCAAGGAAATCTCCAATCTGCAGGCTGACATCACCAAGTGCATCAACACAGCGAAGTCCAACTGGGTCATGAACGGCTTTACAGACGCAGACTGGGATCAGCTGCAGAAAGATCTTGAGGGTTACGGTTTAAGCAAATACCTCGAAATCATGCAGAGATACGCTGACGCATATTTCAAATAATGAATTGACCGGAGAGATATCCGTTGTATCAGCGGATATCTCTTCTTAGCAAAGGAACACAGTATGACAAGTCAGGCACTCATAGAAGCAAGACAATATGAAGAATTAAAAGAGAAGGAAATTCCTTCAGAGGAACGTCCCCTGTTTCATTTAGCAGCAAGAACAGGATGGATGAATGATCCCAACGGGTTTTCGGAATATAACGGGATATACCATTTGTTTTATCAGTATTATCCGTACAAGCCGAAATGGGGGCCGATGCACTGGGGACACGCTGTCAGCCGTGATTTCGTGAAATGGGAATACAGACCGGCAGTTCTGGCACCGGATACCGATGCGGACAGTGCAGGGTGTTTTTCCGGCAGTGCAGTAACACTGGACGACGGCAGACATATGATTATGTATACCGGTGTGATTGCCGGCAAAGAACCCGGCGACAAAGACATGCAGGTACAGTGTCTGGCATTCGGCGACGGTGAGGAATACGTCAAGTATGACCGCAATCCGATTCTCTGTGCCGAAAATCTGCCCGGTCATCTGAGCAGCTTTGATTTCCGTGATCCCAAGATCAACAGGGAAGCAGACGGGACATATTCCTGTGTAGTCTGCGGATGCACCGAAGACCGTGATGCCAGAATTCTTTATTTTACCAGCAGCAACGGAACTGACTGGAAATTCCGGAGTGTTCTGGCGGAGAACAACGGACGCTTCGGAACTGTCTGGGAATGTCCGGATTTCTTCGAACTGGACGGCAAGGCAGTACTGCTGTGCAGTCCGATGGAGATGCTGAAGGATGAAAAATACTACAGCGGAAACGGCACTATGTGTCTGATCGGAGAGTTCGACAGGGAAAACTGCCGTCTTGTGGAGGAATCAGACAGTCCGATCGACTGCGGCATCGATTTCTATGCAACCCAGACTCTTCTGACGGACGATGGAAGAAGAGTCATGACTGCATGGATGCAGAACTGGGATGCGCTGCAGAATGACACAACAGGCGTGCACTGGTTCGGACAGATGATTCTTCCGAGAGAAATCACTCTTCGCGACGGAAAGCTTTACCAGCAGCCGGTCAGAGAAATCCTTGCATACCGGAAAGACCGGATTGTTTATCAGAACGTACCGGTGAAGGAAAGAACGGAGCTGGTCGGAATCAACGGCAGAACCGCGGACATCACGGTGACGCTGCGTGCTGCTGAGCACGGCGCATACAATGAGTTTGAAATCCGTTTTGCGGAAAATAACGAGTATTATTCATCATTTGTTTACAACCGCAGTCAGTCACTGATTACAGTTGACCGCAGTCTGTCAGGAACCAGAAAAGCTGTTGTGCATACCAGGTCTTTTCATACCGCAGAGCATGAAAACGAACTGAAAATCCGTATGATTCTTGACAGGTGCAGCGTTGAGTTCTTTATCAATGACGGTGAACAGACAGCTTCCTTCACACTGTATACAGATATGAAAGCAGACGGAATCAGCTTCCGTTCGGACGGCAATGCTGTGATCGACATAGAGAAATATACTCTGTCAGACAAATGATGAATCTGCTGCGGACGGGTGTCTGATGTATATGCGGCAGCTCAGGTATGACCCTCCTGATGCATGTGCTGCGGGTACTGCAGGCGCTGACGGATTCCGCAGGAATGATCAAGCAGGCTGAAACAGCCTGCTTTCTTTTCTGCACCGGTCGTGTTTTCTGCTAGAATAGACGCTGTGCAAAGGAGTGATACAGTGGATCTGAGCCGTTTGTTTATTCTCGAATTTACCATGTTTGCGGAGATGGCTGCCGGGTATCTGCTGTGCAGGTTTCATGTTCTGAAGTCTTCCGAGAGGTCCGTTCTCTCAAGGCTGGTGATCAATCTGCTGCTGCCCTGCAGTATCATCAGTTCTTTCAGTATGGAAATGAATGCGGAAGTTCTGAAACGGTTCCTGGAGATCCTGCTGATTTCAATCGGAGTGCAGGTGATGCAGACACTGATCGCATCCATTGCCTTCCGCAGTGTTCCGCATGAAAAAAGAGCAAGCCTGCAGTATGCAACGGTATGTTCCAATGCCGGTTTTCTGGGCAATGCCGTGGCTGAAGGCGTCTACGGAGCGGAAGGGCTTCTGTA
>AUXO012357461.1_pt1 | contig 11164 bp, 19 predicted proteins | sample 768731 | NCBI WGS metagenome assembly AUXO01 (sample SAMN02715735, study PRJNA202380) | gut metagenome | biome: sheep rumen | host: Ovis aries | place: New Zealand: Palmerston North | reverse complement strand
AAAGTAATGATACCTGCCATAGTACGAGATATACTAGAACTCAAAGAAAAAGATGAGTTAATATTTGAATTACACCCTGAAACAAGGAGTGTGACTTTAACTAAATATAAAAAAGAATAGTTGTATTTGGTATAGGTACAACGTGTGTTCATTCGCCAAAATTATCACACGTTGTACTTGGTTTATAATGTTAAGCAAAAAAGGAGCGGATCAATAAGACCCCTCTTTTTTTTTACTTAAATTAATTTTCTATTTTTTTAAGTATATTAACATTACCTTTTTCATTAAACCAAAACAACTTAATAAATCAAAATTTTTTTTCAGAGGTAATGACTTATGAACGATTTTGAAGAAAACACAAAAAATTTTACAACACAAGAGAAGTTACAACTTCTCACAAAAATCGAACAGATAAAATACGAGGTTAGCGAAGCTGACCTCAAGAAAAGTGGTAAGAATACTTACCAAAAGTATAATTACTTTGAACTGAAGGATTTCATGCCTTTGGTAAGGAAACTTTGTATCAAATACAAAGTAGCCACCCAGTTCAATGTAATTGATGACACAGCCTATCTCCACGTATTCGACACGGAAACAAATTGTTTCCGCAGGTGGAGTCATAAAATTCCTAAAGTAGAAACTTTAGGGTTAAACAAAACTGGTGAAATGATCCCCATTAAGGAAACCGAACAGGAAAAAGTTAAAGGAGCATTGGAAACATACTCTAGGAGGTATTTATACCTCGCATTCCTGGAACTAACCGATGGTGACCCTATTGATAGTGGGGATGTTGATGCTCAGAAAAAAACCACAAAACAAAAAAAGAAATATCCCACTCCGAAAGAGGTTTACACCCAACTCAAAGAAGAGTTAGGTGATGACCTCCAAGAAAAAGCAGAAATCACACTTACACAAATGGTAACCAATCACCAAACAACAGAGGGAATCAAAAAATTGGTGATGGACATGGTAAACAGAGGGGAATAATAAATGTATTTGGATTATAACAATCCATACATTCCCCCAAACAAGGATTTGTGGAAATTCAGGAAATTATGTAAAAAAATCAATGGGGAACATCGCACCCCTTATCCTGGGGAGTGGGATATTCTCATTGAGTTCATGTATCCTGAAGAAGATAGGATACTTGAACGATTGGACAGATTACCCGAGAAAAAGGAATCAATGGTGAGTGTATTCAATTACACTTATCATGATATGGCAACTGGAAATACAGAAGATAAGTATTTATATGTTCCCATTTCAGAGAAGGAGGACTACTTATGAGGAAGATTGAACGGATGATTAGTATCCGTAAAGATGTTGATATAGGTGAACTCTTTGTGTTTGGTGACCGACACAGAGAGGAATACGAAACTTATCTAGATTTGGATATGGCGAGAACAGCTAGAAGAAAGTTTGACCAGCAAAAAAACTGGTGGACAAAAGTAGGGGTTCATGATGAATACAGGTTTACAAAATTCTCACGGAGTGTGATCCGTAGAGATGAAGAAAGTGGATTATGGTATGTAATGCTCCCTCTCGAGGATGACATCCTTGTAAGTGACTTGTACCCAAAAAAGAAAATCAACGAGATACAAAATTTCCTTGATGAAAGAAAATGGAGCAAACAAGCATTAAACTTACTCAAACGAAACGGAAACGAAGTTACCAGTAAATATTATGGTATACTTCCAACCAAAAAAGGGTACGAAATCCGTGACTTTGAAAATAACAGTCATGGATTATTCTCAGATTTAGAAGAAGCAGTAACCTATAGAGATGAGTTACTGCAACAAGGAGTGGTAATATGAAAATTAAACAGAGGGTCTTTCAAAAAGACCCTGAAACATTAACCCCCTTTGATGAGGATTATTGTCATAGATGCGGACATTGGATTGACTTCCGAATTTTGACAAGATTGGAGTTCCATAGAGCAATCTTTGAACAGTTATGTCCAATTTGTCAAAAAGAAGTTGAAGATCCTTGCCCTGAATTAACAGAAAGTGTTGTGAAAATATGAATATGAAGGTGATGTGAATGGAATATGTAGGTAACGCATTTAGTTTACAGATGGTTACTGATGGGGATATTAGGATTAGTACTATCAGTAAGAAAACCTTTGACAAAGTCAAGGGTGACTGTCATTCTATAATGGGTCACCCTGATATGGCTTATGTCCATGGATGCAGTTACAATAGGGAAAGCATCAAAATGTTCAAAGGTGACATCTTGTATGTCGCTCAAATCAGTAGCGGTAGATTACCTGAAGGCACAAAATATCTGCCACCTAATGTGAGCATTGAATATAAGAAAGTTGAGGTGTTGTAATGCAAACCCTCACTATTGATAGTCGAGAGCCAAGTTATATCAAAGAAAGTTTACCTGCTTTCTTTGAATACAACCATCTCGACATAAAAACGGAAGTAAAAGAACTCCCAGTAGGAGATTTCAAATATGGTGGTTTAATCATTGAAAGAAAAGAAATCAATGATTTTTACAGTTCCATCATCGAACACCGAATGACCCTACAAAAAATGAAACTGTGTATGGCAGCAGAAGAGGGTTTTACACCTTATGTACTCATACATGGTAGCCTAGATAATGTGTATCTCAACTCATTATCAAAAAGAGGTTACTGTGGTATGATTGCTTCATTGAATGAGTATGGAATCCATACTATTCATATCGAAAAAAATGATTTATCATTAGTGTATGAAATGATTTATGCACTAATGAGAAAACATGATGAGGACAAACCCCTTCGGTTACCTTTTATTGAACCGAATGGGGATAGTTGGTGTCAAAAATCGTTACAATGTATAAACGGGGTGGGGGAAGAAACTTCTCGTAAAATTGTTGAGAAGTTTCCTACCATTCACTCTTTGTTAGAATGTGATTACTCAACTCTCATAGATGGATTGATGGAAGTTGAGGGAGTAGGTAAAAAATCAGCGACACATATCGCTGATGTGGTGGGGGAATCCTGGAGGTAACAAATTGGAAACCGAACTGTTTAGCACAACAGAAGTAACTGAAAGTACTGATTTACGAAAAGTAGGTGTCAATAAGTTCAATCCGAACAGATTTGACACCCTGGTAAATATTTTTCATCATTTTACAGATGGTGAAACAGAGGAAACCAAAAAAATAGTAACAAGATGGATCATCACTCAATGCTTCATAAATGACATCAACTATGTTGAATGTCTACGATTAATTTATGAATTAGATGGTGATGAGGAGTATGTTACCAATATTTACAAGGACTTTGAATCTTACAGAGTGATTGGTTCTTTTGAAAAAGAAGTCATGAGAACCATATCTGTGACTCAAAAAAAGCCTAGAGAGTATTACACTCGAACTAGGCAAGAATTAGGTGATTGTATTATTTACTCTCAAAGTGCAATCAGTCCTGAAATTAACATCAAAGATAATGCTAAGATCAGGATTGATATAGACAAGAGAGTTGTTAATCAAATACAATTCAAACAGTTCAAACAAAAGTCCACAGAGAAAAGTGTGGAAACGATAATTGCTGCTGCACCACTTAGAGTGGTGGAATATAATCAAACACCTAAACTTTTCCGATGGACTTTTGAAGATGAACTTGGTTACATGTTCACCACGGAGGCACAAAGCCTTAAAGACACATGTAACCAATTAAAGGAGGAAGGTTATGTCCTCCAAACAAAGAACTTAACTGGTACACTTAGTGCTTGTTTACGTGCAATGAAATTCGCAGGAAAGCCATACTACCAAAAAAGGTCAAAATTCCTTCCGATGGGATTTCATTATCAGGATGGTGAAATCCTTGTAGAAGGATATGACCTCGAAGATCCAACAGATGAAGAAATCATTGAAGCAATAGATATTCTAGAGGAATATCGAACTTGGTTCACAGATGATGAGCAAGAATTTCTTGCAACAACTTTCAAGTGGGGCTTGTTTGCACCATTTAGTTATGCTTACAAAACTAAGAATCATACACGTTTTGTAAGATGGCTTTACCTTCATGGTGAGGGTAGAGTAGGTAAGTCCAATGGGTATGGTAAGTTTGTCAGTCATTTATGGTTTGATGAACCGTTACCTAACTTCGAGAAGTATTATGAAAGTTTTCGTACTGTACCTCGTTTTCGTGACATCATTAGTAAGAATACTTTTCCTATTCTTATGAATGAAACACAAAGAGCCTTAGAGGAATCTAAGGATTTGAAGGATATGTATAAAACATGTGTTGAAGGTACAGTTATCACAAATACTCTGGGTGATAAGGGTAACACTTATCATGCGTACAGTCCTGCAATTTGTACCAGTAATGGTTACATAAATGATGAAAGTGGAGCAATAGAAGGTAGAACCTTACAAATGACATTTTCTCATAAGATGAGAGAAGAAAAACATGGAAAAGACATTGCTTTCGACAAGGAATGGCAGATTGGAAATGCTCATAGTAAATTAAACAAACTAAGAGCAATTTCTCATAAAGTTGCTAAAGAGATAGTAACCCATCCTGATTACATAACATGGGATTGGGTAACCCTGATTGACACTCTTCTTTCAGAGATTTACGAGAGTGTAGATAAGGAATTACCCGATTGGCTAAAATTATGGGTTAGCAATGAAAGTGCTTACCAACAACAAGTTATTGAAACTAAACAAGGTTTCTATGAAGCATTACAAAAAGTGATAAATCGGGAACGTAACCCAATGGACACAGAAAGTAACCCAATTTTTTATGTAGAACCCATCCTAAAAGCACGAAAAATTGTAGGGTTGTACATGAAGAACGATGGCTATGTTTACATAACTCAAAGTCTTTTAGACTCTCTGTATAAGAGAGGGGATATTGAGTTAAAACAAAAACTATCACAGTTTGCTGATAGTTATGGGTGGATAAACGAGAATAAAACAGTATATTTAGACCCTAATTTTAGGGCTAAGGCAGTAAAGAAGGAATATGAAACCTTTATTAATGAGGTTTATGACCTTGATTTTGGACAGCAAAATTAAAAAAGTAACCGAAGTAACCAGTAACCGCTCTCTCGGTGCGTATATATATACGTTTTTTTATATTCGTGTCGGCAAGTTTGATTACTTTTAACAAAAAAGTTGGTTACTTTGGTTACTTGGTTACATAGGTGTTAGATTAGGAAATTAGGAGATTATATGGGTTTTAGTAAAGTTACTTTTCGGTTACTTTTTCTAAAATTCGGTTACATTTTAATTAGGTGATAAAAATGGATACAAAAACAATGATGATTAAGGAGTTAATCCTTGAATTAGAATCAACAAAAGCAAACAATCAACAAGGAAAATTACAGGAAGAATTAGACTTCCAAACAAATGAAGTCAAAAGACTAACTAAAGAGTTAGTTGATTTTGATGCAGAAATATCTGATTTGACAGATAAGATTGATTCTCTTCAAAAAGAGAATAAGGATCTTACACAAAGACTAGAAAATTCGGAGGAAAATAAACTCCGAAAAGAAATCAAAAAATTAAGGGAAAATGTTAGGAAACCAGTAGTCCTCTCTGAACAGGATAATTCTATACAACAAATAAAGGCAATCAAAGAAGGGGAAGGTTGTATAAAACCTCTTCTTTCATCAAAACAAGGGTGGAAAACATTGAAAACCTATCCATTCATATATGAAATGGGTAACAAAGGTTGCTTATTCGAGGAAGTGAACTTCAAAGGTTGTTACGAAAGAGATGGTAGTAACCGTACCTATTTCTTCCACGAAAAAGGAACAGATAACTTCCACAGAGAAGTTATCAAACAAATCCTCGGATTACAAGATGGTGAAGGATGGGAATGCAGAGTAGTCACCAAAACTTCAAGCAAAAAGGGAAGAAAGTTAAGGGCTAACACTCTTAAGGAAATCCTTAAACGCAACCCAACTTACAATGTGGTGCTGCAAAGGTTTGTGTCCGATGACACAACTAAGTATGTATACACAAAAAGAGATGGTAGCAAGTATATCATTCTCAAAAATGGTGAGGAAGAGATTGTATGAATCTATTATTTATTGAAAGTCGCCATAATTTTGTTGTTGTAACACCGAACACACATTTAATGCTTTGTGGTGGAACTCACTTCAATGAAAGCGACTTCAAAGACTTTCTGTATAAGTTAATCCACAGAGTACCATACCTAGAAGAACTGGACAAAAAGTCTTATGTGGGGGATGGTATTCTTATCAGAAGAGTGTCTTTAGACATTCATATGAATATGGATCATTGGAACAGTAAAAATTACAAAGAGTTAAGTAAAAAACTCTTTGAATACTGCATCAATCACCTTCATTTGAATAATTACCATTTCATAGATTTAACCAGTCTATGAGTGGTCATTATTCTTTATATACTATTTTTTCAAAACTATATTATAATCACGAAAATGTTCCACGTAATAAGAATTTTTTTGTGATGACATTCATTTATCACTAAAAAAAAGTAAATAGAGAGATAAAGAGTAGGAAAACTAAAAAGTAAAGACTTCAATAACCTTTTCCTACCCTTTTAACATATAATACAGTTGGTACTACAATATTCGGTTCGATTCCGAATGTATTATCTTGGTTACAAATCTTTTCTTTTTTTGTAACCATATATTGACCCAAAAAATCAGATATTAAAAGTTTGATAAATTTTATTATTCCGAAGAATGTGAGAAGCTGTAACAGAAAAATAATTTACTCCAAATAAATAATTCAGAACATTATTTTACACCTTTCATTATTTGACCTTGCGTATTTTTTTCTCACATCTCTTCTATTTCTACCGAGGTTTTACCATGAATTTAACAAGTCTTACAGAAATAAACGAATTGTTAAAAAACCCCCTGTATAACATCTTATTTTATGCTGCATTAACTTTGATTTGGATAATTCTCAGTATCTTTGAGATGATGTCAAATATAGGTGGTTGGTACTTAGTGTTTAATGGATTTTTCATTGGGGTTAATGTGCATATTATGGCTAAGGAGTTTTATCTATGGAAATTATCAGAAAAATGAGAAGTCCTACTCAGAAAACAGTATTTATGTTTGTTGATGATGAAGCAGCAGCGTACTGTGAACTTCCAATACATACTGTTAAAAATATAATTAGTCAAACTTCAATTTACTTAGGAATTTGGTATAACAAGGATCATCAGATTATTGGTGTGAATACATTCAATAATAAAAAATGGTTAAGACATTCAGCTCAGGAGTGGAATATTACATTTTTACAGATTCATATGCTAACACCTAATGAGGATAGTTTTTTATGGACTAATGACACTAGTAAACAGATGGTTGAATGGTGGAATAATGTACGATAAAATGGTGTATTATCTCACATTAGGAATGTTGGCTCTTTTTGTTGTTTTCTTTTTGATGTTGGTTAGTTTTTTTATTTTTAGAATTTTTGGTTTGTTGTTTGGGTGGTAATGTTGAATTATTTAGTTAAAGTTGGAGATTATTTTATTAATATACAAAATGCTAACAAAAAACACACACCTGATCTTGTAACATTTGTAACAGATGAGGGGGAAGTTGTTTTAATTATTGAGAATGAAAAAGTAGATTTTATTCTTGTTGCTGATAATGCTTATAGTGTTGCTTTATCTGAGCGAAAGAAGGATAATGTGATTGATATTGTTTGTTAGTTTGTGTTTATTTTTTTTTAGTTATTTGTTTTAACAAATATTATATGTTATTTATTTTGTTTATGGTTATATATATGTTTTTGTTATGTGCAGGTCATTACCATATATATAACTCCAAAAATAAACGAACATATATATGAAACTCGAAGAAGTAATTGGAAAAAATGTTGATGTAGAAAAACTACCTGATGAGATCCACATGCAACTAACAGTACACAAACTAGCAAATGAACTAATCAGCACAAACACTCGAATAGACACATTACTACAATCCGATAACATTGAAGAAATAAAACATGACATGATGATAATTAAACTACATAACACAGGTTTAGTTGCGACCATGATACATTTATTCGATTGGATAGACTTTGGGGATATACTTGATAAATCCTCATTCAGAAAGCAGTTAGAAGATAATCTGAAAATTGAAGAGAAAATAGACCTACCCCTATTAAAAAAAGGAAAACTTACGGAGGACGTACCAAATGGTGAGAACTAGTTATTTACTTAATCTTGAAAAAGATTTACTAATTAAAACAAAAGTTGTTTGTCTTATTGAAGAAACTAATATGAAAACATTAATCAATAATTTGCTTGAAGATTATGTGTCAAAGTATGATATTCCTCACTCAAAGTTAGAAGAAATAGATGAGAACTAAGGGAGTGATCAGGTAATGACACTTTTTGTAATACTTGAAGGTCAGAAGGGAGCAGGTAAAAGCCACATTGGTTTGATGTTAAAGCAGCAACTTGAGGAGCAACAGTATAATGTTGCATTTTTTGATGAAGAGGGGATTATAAAAGAGTGTCTTAATGATGGGAAACTTATGATATATGATTTATATGGTATTCGTGAGCAAGAATATTTATACTTGTTGGAAAACAATGACATTATAATCATTGAGAAATCATTTATAACAAATGTTGTTTATCATTTACATGACATGCCCCAACATATAATACAAGATTTTATTGAATATGAACTTGGACATTATTATAATGAAAAACACATTTGTCAAATTTATACTCTTTTCAGAAATTATGAGGATACAGATGTGGACATATTCCTTAATCTTTCACATTACTTACTTGAAACATATAGCATAGATATTTCTTGTTTACCTAACAGTAGAGATGATAATACAGAAACATTACTAAACCATATGATGACTAAAATAGAGATGGAGGTAGCATAGATGTCTTTACAAAAATATGATGAATATAATGAGATTATTGAAGCATTACTTAAAGCAACAGGTAATTTTGAGATATTTGACACATTTGAAAATAAATTAAGAGAACGAAACTGCACCCCTGAACAGTTAAGAAAAAACATATTAATCTTAACAACACTATCTGAAGCAATAAAAAATCAAGATTTAAAACTGGAATTATACGAAAAAATTATACAAGAAATCGTATTATACTTATTTAAAGTTGAAATACATGGAACAGATTAAATTTGTTGATTATAAAGTTAAAAAGGATGAGTTAATTCTTTTTTTGCGAGATAAGGAGAGGGTGGTAATTTGGCATATTCCTTTACAGAAACCCCTAAGGGGGCATATTTGTAAGTGTATGCACGTTTTACGCAGAAGTTTATATGATTTAGCATATGAGTTTACTGATGATCCTGATGAGAGGAATGTTATCATGGATGTGTTGTTTCTTATTCTAAATGAACCTATACATAGGTGGGTGTGGGTACATGATGGATTTCTTGAACGATTAGATGAAAAATATAACTCATTTTAAGAGCATGGTGGTCATTATTCTTTATATATTATTCTATTGATATATATGATTGGTAATTATCCCCCTTGTATAATTACCATTAAAATTTTCATTTTACAGTACGAAAAAAAACAAATGAACCGTATTAGTTGTATTTGTATGTAATGTTAAGTTCGGAAAAAAAATTATTTTTGTATTTATTTTTGCATGTTGGGGGTTCATTTGTTTTTTTATTGTACTGGTTTTCGTGTTTCCGAAGAATTTCAGTTTATTTGAGGATTTTGAATATGATACCAAAAGCAAGTTTAAAACGTATATTAAAAGAAAATGGTGCTGAACGTGTAAGTGCTGAGGCACTTGATGTTTACCAAGAAGAAGTAGTTAATTATGCTGCTGAAATTGCAGCCACTAGTGCTAAGTTGGCTGCACACGCAAGTAGAAAAACTGTGAAAGCAGATGATATTACCCTTGCAGTTTGAGTATTGCGTTTTTGTTAGATTTTTTGTTTTACCAGTATGTGTACCCTCTTCTCGTATATATCTTTAGTCATATGCTTTTATTATTTAGTCCGTTATTTTTTTTTGAGGGTACATAAAAATATTTTTTTTTATGTTCGTTATTCTAAAAGGTCATACTATTTTATAACTTATTTTGTGTAGATTATACAGTATGAAAACAACCTACAATAATAAATGCACTAAACTGCCTTTTTATTATCATCATCGCCAAAAAACAAATATCCCTCTTGCACATCAAATTGTAGGTAAAAGGTGTGAACTATGTGGATCTATTTTACATTTGCAAGATGACTGGGAAGTTGTATGTGCTGACTGTGGGTATGTTGAATACACTCCTACATTAACTATGAATTATGCAACAATGACTACAAATCAATTGTTTAACACTCATGGTTTCACAAAAGAAGAAAAAATGTTGATTGATACACATAGACATTTTAATAATTCTTCAAAAACACATAAGATTCAACAATTATTTGTGCTTGATGTTATTAAACATGACTTATGTTTGACAAGTGTTGATATTGCTGATGTTAAAATTATTATTAACAAAGTACCTACTTTGCAGAAGTATCATTCAAGAATAGCAAGTGACACTATCATCGTAGGAATATGTAGATATGTGTTAAAACAACGAAAAGTGTTAAGTTATCTTTTAAGATTCAATTATAAAACATATGTTGAATACAACCTTACAAAACACGATTATAATATTATTGAACGAAATATAAACAGGTTTTTGAAATGAAAGACTATTATAACATTCGACAAGCATATGGAAACCATAAGGTACTCCATGGATTAAGAAGTCATCCTACAATTCTCGAATGGTTACATATACTTCATACAAAGTATCATAGACTTGATGAAAGAGAGATACTTAATTATGAGATTGAGATTGGTAATTGGATTAGTGGGGATTGTCATTGGGATACTGTTTATAAAACGAGTTATAACCCTACGAATAAGTGTATTACAGTTACTGGATTTCCTAAATATGGGTATCCTGATTATTTTAAGGTTAATGATGCACAACTGGAATTTTTATTACATCGTATGAGGTATAATAAGGCAACAGTTTATTATAATCATAGAAGTGTATTGAAAATTGTTTTGTGTATAACGAAAGAATATCCTTTCGACACTAAAAAGGTTTTCCATGTTCAAGTAGCTGATAATGAAATTGATGATTATTGTAATATTTTAACCCCACATACTCCTAGAAAGTGGGAAGGAGGAAAAGAATGTCCGAA
>AUXO017397999.1_pt1 | contig 11165 bp, 8 predicted proteins | sample 768731 | NCBI WGS metagenome assembly AUXO01 (sample SAMN02715735, study PRJNA202380) | gut metagenome | biome: sheep rumen | host: Ovis aries | place: New Zealand: Palmerston North | reverse complement strand
ATAGCTTCGAAAGGATTCATCCAATTCGCCCTCCTTACTTAGAAAACTCCTGCCACGCAGACAGGAGCTTGTCGATCTTGCTATTAAGCTTGTTGATTTCTTCTTTGGTTGCATACTGCCCGTCAGCAGTCTGAGGCGGAGGCGTTGTCTCCTTGATTTCCCAGATTCTATCTGGACGGATAAAACCGCTCTGGTCTCTTGACCTCATTTTGAGTGTTGTCATCGCCTGGTCCAGAAAGAACATGCTGCTATTCGGAGCAATGTTATATGAATCCGCAAGCGAAATATCAGGCAGCAATGTAACCATAAGTGGGGTTCCGGCAGTCTGCTGTTGAGGCTGTGCTGGCTGCTGAAACTGGTTACCGTATGGATTGTAGTTGTTCATTTGGTTCTCCTTTTAAAAATATCAGTCATCGAGAAGAGCTATCAGAGACGTTTTCTGTTCTGCAGTTAGCTTTACATAATCGGTAATTGCCTTGTTTGTAACGACATTAGTGCTCTCTGAAGAAAGCTCTACATCGGCAACAATGGCCTCTGGTACAACCCAGAGATGGACTAAACCGTTTTCATCTGGAGCGGTAACCGCTCCATTGTTTACTTTGATTCCAGATATTACATACTTTGTATCTGGAGCAGGAAGCGATAATGTGGCATGTAATACGTTGCCACTGCTAAGCGTACCTATTAGTGGCATTAGTCAACCTCCTCGGTAATAGCAAGTACCGCACGATCAATGAAAGTATCGACTAGTCCGTCAGCAGTTGTGATCTGGATGTCGTATCGATACTGGCCGTAAGCTAATTGCTTTGTGTCAGCCGGGTCAAGAATTAATTTCATTGTATCGGTCGGTATCTCTTTTACTAGTATTGGAGGGACGTTGTCATCAAATGTTTTCTTAACGGCAAAACGAATATAGTCCCCATCAACCGGTTCGTAGGCCGTACCATCGGCATTCTCTAAGTCCAAGAGCACTATTAACGAATCGCCTCTGGTCATGGTGATAGTTGTTCCACTTACTTTATACAAAATATCCCCCCTTTTTTTACTTCAAAGTTATATACTTCCAGGGAAGCCATGAAGTAGATCCGTTTTTACGTCGAAGCGCAATCATATCTGTACCGAAACCAACTGCAACCTGCACATTGTACTTGGTTGCAGTCCCGCTTGGATCTACCATTTGTGTATAAACGGTACATTGGTTACCTTTCAGACTCGCTGGCATAGTTCCAGGACAAACGTCCATTCGATAGCGAGCAAAAACGTGTCCAGGTTTGTTTATACTGGAACTGGCCTGAGTACTATTGTACATATATAAACCAGTATTAAAATAACCAGAAAGCGTGTTGAGAGACGTATTGATTGCTGTGTCGACCTGATGTAGACTAGCATTGTCGGCGCTTAGGGTCTGTATATTCTCATTTATTCCCGAAATATCAGTATCATGACCATCGACTCTTGATGATGTGGCCGCGATCTGGTTACCCAAATTTGCCGCAACATCACCATCAAGAAGTGCCGATATAGTCTGTCTCCACTGATCAATCTCTGCAAATTTTGCAGCTAACTGGGCTGATACTTGCTCCGTATATGATGCTATGTATTCGTCCAAGGTCATTGACGGATCTACAATAGCTTTTACTATCGGTGTTTTACCATTTGCCGGGGGATTTGGATTACCGATGGCAGATGTTACGACCAAACTACTAGACGATGATGCCGCTTTAGGAACTTTAATAAATGCGATTGGGTAATAGTAAACTTCATTATTGTTATCATCACTTGGAAAGTCGCCAGTCGGATCGCTACTGGGTGTCCCTTCTCTACAAGCCAAATCACAGCTTCTAGCGCCCTTATTGACTCTAAGATATATGCAATCAATTCTTGGTAATGTACCGTGAGCCGCAGATAAAGTCACAGTACTGGTTGTATTAAGAACCCATACATGGTGGAACCAGGCTCTACCTGGACCGATACTAATGACTAGATCGTTTCCAGATGTTACTTTTGTTACTTCAAAGGGCGGAATTTTCACAGTGTTACTGTTAACGGTTCTAGTTCCGCCAGGATAGTTTTCGTAGACCCCATCTGATATGAGGCCGTCAAATATAGAACTAAACTCATCAGCAGTATATATCCTTCGACTCGATTCTGTAGAATCGAAGAATCCGCTGGTTACATTTGATGTTACGCTTGCTGCCATTCTTCCTCCTTTACTCTTCTCCTCCAATTACTTCTCCGAACATTTCGAAAGTCGGATTTATTGAGAAACCTTCTTCATCGTCCGAAAACGTAACTTCAACGATCCTTGCTTTCATTTCATGTCCATATATATCAGATATGTCCACAACATCGCCGAGTTTGTAATCAACACCATATTCGTATGTGGTTCGATAATCTACTTCCCCTTCAAAAGTTGTCGCTTTCTTATTAGTCTCACTATTTAAAGCTTTCTTGCCTTCATCTTGTAAAGCAGCTTTTACTTTGGTCCATGGGTATACCGTTTTTTTATCGTCATCATCCTTATATGGAACGTTCCGTGCATCGCAGAACAATTCCCTACGGTATAGCCCAGTATACGCATCAAGATTTTTCCCACGAAAAACACAAGTAGTCTTATCTTCTATCTCTTCCTCATCATTTTGATTCTGCTTTGGTTTCGGATACTGTCCTGCTATCAAAACTGTCGTTTTATACCCTTTAACAGATTCGTAATAGTCCGTATCAAATATGTTTTCTAATTGAGGCGAAAATGAAACTGGAAGGTTGCCCTCGGTATTATCGCTGCTATGATCATTACCTATATACAAATAGAAATGAAACGTATTATCTGATTGGTGCCACATGATCTTGAATCCGACCTCTGGATCTCTACTTGCACACAGCTCGGTAACTATCTCGTAGAGATTCTCTCCCCAATACTCAATAGCGTCCATTTTTATCTTATTTGCAAGAGGTTCTTCCCACGTTCGATGAACGACCATATTCGAGATTTTACGTCTATCTGCAGCGGCCGTGATGTCATTAGCCCAATCGTTTCCTATGTACTGAGCCTGTGGTGTAGACATTGCATTTATTACAAGTTCCACTATAGATCGTTGAAGATTCATAGCCAGATTGAATTTTTTCTTAGTCCAAACTATTCTACGTTCTAATAACGATTCCAACGAACGACCAGTAACTATAAGTCGATTACCTTTTTCCTCATCAATCTTGATCTCAACACCCTCAATAATCATCAAGTGTTCGGACTTAGAGAAATATACATAGTAATCGGATTTCAAAACACTCAATAGTCCACTAGTTGTTAACAAGGTTAACTCGAAATCACCGGCTTTATTATACCGATCGGTCCAGTTGAAACTCTCATACTCGTCTATAACAGCAACCGTGTTGAATGATTTATCGAAAATATAAAGATCCATTACATACCCTCGTATAATACTTTAAGATCAATGGACACCTCAACACGACCGGTTGTTGGCGTTGCTGACAATTCATTATTACCACTGTATAGTTTTAGCCACTTCGATTGTTTATTCACCGCAGCGATAATATTATGTACCGTGCTCCCTCGAAACAGTTTTGCCGTTTTGTTTCCAGTATGAGTTGTAACAACTATTCGATCTCCTGATGATATGAGACTGCCGGTTAGTTTTCTTACAGTCTCTGAGCTTATGGTTATTGTTTCATTGTGCGTATCATTTGATAAGGCTATATCTCCAGTTGCTGATTTACAGGTAACAGTAAGAGCAAAGCCAGTCTCAAGATCTCCATAGTATGGAATATTTCCAGTAATACGACTCTTTTTTTTAGAGAATTCCAAATGGTCTCTGTTCTCGGCCGTCTCTTCGTCAAAGTATATAGGAAATGTCAATAATGGCTCAGTATTTATAAGCCTAAGATTTGTGACTCCAGCATCTTCACTAATAAACCACGGATCATTACATACAATTGAAATTTGTGAGCCTTCCATGTTTGTAAAGAAACCAATCTCATTTGATTCAACATAGCCGGTTATAGAAGCACGTCGTCGATCGGTTACGAAATGTAAAGTAACTTGTCTTTTTATAGGAAAGAATTTATAGGTTCTTTGACGTAGTGCTTCTATGTCTAATATCTGGCCGTCCGTTCCGGCAATATTATCCGTGTAATAGATCAGAGTTATTACAATGTTTCTACTCTCAACCTTAGCTGAATTATAGATGCTGCCATCCGATCCAGCTCTACGAGTCGTATTAATATCGGCCTTTGGAGGGCCGAGACCAGTGATCCCGGCCACAAAAAAGCCTGACTTTTTAGGATTCTCAAGCTCCATCATGAGACTGTTTCCTGATGGATTCGTAACAGTAAACGAACGTATCATGCTCTAGCCCCTTTCTGTACAGCTATGAGATTCTTTGTTTGTCTATAAATATCACGAGAACGTAATGCTCTCGGCGATGTAATGTTCTGTACATAAGAAACATTACTATTGTTTGTTACATTATTAGTCCCAATAGGACCTGTTTGACGATTGAACGCGTCGTTTCTAGCCGCAGCCTTGATTGTAGTGGTTGTTCCGCCACTCAAAATATCATTGAGCTTTCTGAGTTTCCGAATAGCCTCATCCGAATCAACGACTGGTGTGATTACAGGATCAAAGTCAATGTCAGAGTCTTCAATGGCGGCTCCCATTTCGGCCATGGACTGTTTCACCTTAGAGATGGCAGTCTTCATGGTATCCGTAACGGTCTCAAATATCATCTTACCATTGTTGTAGATACCAACGGCAAGACCTGCGTCCCAGTAGTAACCAACCTCTTCCATCTTTCTAGAAGGAGATTTAATAACAGCTGCATTCTTCGCTGATTGCATAGCATTCTGCATTACTTGAGCGGCAGCATAATTGACTATGGATGAGTTATTACTCATACCATTAGCAAGACCTTGATCGAAATGAAGACCGATGTTCTGTACGTCTTGAGATGTAGCAACCTTGTCTGCTTCATTTTTAGAGCTAACGGAAACGTCATTAGCCGCACTTGTAGCTTTAGCCTTATTACTACGAATTCCGGAAGCAAACTCTTGTGTCTGAGTTTTACCAGAACCTTTAGCATCACCTTTCTTAAGGCTCTCTGCTGCTGCAGTTGATACTTCTTCTGCTGCTGCATCGGCTTCTGTTTTTGACGCCTCGATACCTTGAGTGTAGGTCCCCATACTAGTCGCAGCTTCATCTGAATAATCCTGTCCGCCCATTTTTGCATTAAGACCGTCAAGATACTGCTGGACATCGGCGTCGGTCATGCTGCTAGCTGAGTTAAACGCTTCTGGCATTCCAGCATACAGCTGCGTGTAATCTATCTGCTGACCGTCAACAACGGCTTGCTGTTCACCACCAATTGTACTCAACCTATTGAGCATTTCGGTCTCTTTCTGACCAAGACCTTCTTCTGGATTAAAGTTGTTAACAATCTGCTGGCTGGCTTCAGAACTAGCTGATGCTGCTGCAGGAGTTCCTTCTTTAATCTTTTGTTCTGTCTCGCTCATAAAGCCGGTAACTTTATTAGCCGCATTATTCTCAGCAAATGGCTGACCATAGGAATCAACAATAGTTTGAGCTGATTCTTTTGCCGCTGGAGCTACTTCATTTTTGGCCTTGGCTTCCATTTCAGCCTGAGCTTCTTCAAGAATTTGGTCGCTCTTTTCTTTGCCTGTCTTTACAAGATCAGAAGCCATATCGTTAAGGGAATTAGCAACGTCTCCTCCGATAAGAGGAATTTTCCTGAACATAGCACCAAGCATGACTAATATAAGTGCCAAGAAGTCTCTCCAACCTCTTGACCAGCCAGCTTTGATTCTAGCCCAGAACATCGGGAATGCCTCATCTATCTTTTCGTAGATCCAGACGAACATCTCGCCAATAGCAGCAATAACTGCCCAAATGATAGCTCCAATACATTCAAGGAGCAACAGACCAAAGTCGATAAGTGCTTTTGGTAGATACTGTCTGAGCATATTTATCGCGTCATCAAGACCAACGACTATTGCCGCTAAAGCATAAGCGATACCATCAAGAATACCTTTGATTGCAGCAAATATAAGTGTTGAAATTGCGTTTATGACTTCGTCTTCGCGTCCACTAACAGATGCAACGATCATATCCATGCCTGAAGCGAACAATACACAAGCCTGAGCAAAGACCCAAACAGCCGCAGCTGCTGCGAGTAAACCAACGCCAAGGAAAAGCATGCCAGTACCAACAGCAAGCAATCCAGCACCGAGGAATTTGCCGATAACGCCAAGGATAGCCGCAAAAGCAGCGAAACCTAAAGCAAGTAATACAAGCATGCCTGCGTATTTCTTAATTTGTTCGCCATTATCAGTAAGCATCTTAATCGCATAGGCAAATATAAGTATTGCGGCGGAAACACCAATCAATGACAATACAACAACACCAAACTCTTTAAGACCAACGTTGGCCTGTTTCAAAAATACTGATAAGGCAGCAAGGCCCCAAACTGCGCCTATAAGAACACCTATAGCAAGTGCTGCTTTTAATAACTTTGTAATCGGTAGCAAAGCAAATGCTGTAACTGGAATAACAAGGATCGTCAATGCAACCGCCATTAGAAGCATCGCTGCAGCAATACCCTTTATATCAGCCGAGATACCACCAATGAAAGCAATCATGCCGGTAATAGCTGCCATTAAAATAACAATAGCACCAATACCCTTAGCCAAGGTCGGAAGCTTTAATGAGCCAAGAACCTCAACTGCGCCGGCTAATTTCTGCAGGCTTTTACTAATAGCGTAGATCAGAAGCGCTAAAGATGCCATCTTCTTAGCGTCACTCTTATTACCAAACTTATCAGATATAAAGAGTAATGCAGCAAAAGTTGCCCCTAAAGCCACGATGACTAGCCCCATCATGACCAAGCCCTTAAAGAAAGATCCCCAAGGCATAGAACTAAACTGAGCAATAACTTTTGCCATCAGAACCACAGCCACGCCGATCGCCGCTATGATTGCAGCTATTCCGAGAAGCTTTGTAAACTTACTAAACGCTTCTTTTGCGTTGTCAATGAAACCGGTAATAGCTTCTTTCAGTTTGTTCGTCTTCTCTTCAGCATCCTTTGTTTCGGTAAGCATCTTCTTTACAAAACCGAAAACGAGCATCAAAGCAATAGCGAACACTGTTACTGCACCCAATGCTACTACAGCATTCTGTAAGTTCTCTTTTGGAATTAATGAGAGTACAAATATAGCGCCCGCAAGCATAACTAAGGCACTAGCGATTCTAAAGATCGAGTCGGCCATAACCTGCCACTTAGCTGCACCGATTAGATCAGTTACATTCTTTGTAAGTTTCTTTATTGTTTTACCAAAACCAGTAAAACCTTTAGAAACTAAAGAAAGACCATTTAAGAAATCGTAAACAGCCTTCATGAATTTAAAACCAAGGATAACGGTAAGTAAACTCATTACCTTACCCCAGTCAAAGGTAATAATACCCTTAACAAGACCGCTTAAGAAGCCTTGTATCATCCCGACAACGCTCTGACTGACTTCTTCTTCCCGACCATCCGGTAATGCCTCTTTTGGACTAAGAGCCTGTTTGAGTTTTCCGAGCAGATCAAGAAACTCCTGGAATTTAGGACCAACAACTGTCTTAATTGTCTCGAATAGAAGCTGAGCGCTGGTCTTTATGGAATTGAAGAATGTCGGAATATCCGGAGCATTCGCCATAGCAGTCTTAAGATTATTAAAGAACTCCTTAAAGTTACGACCCATCTCAATGAACGTAGAAGAAAGTTCGAAATTCTTAAAGGTGTCCTTAATCGTTTTTATTATTGGCTCAAATGTACCAAATATAATTCGACCGATACCGGTCTGTTTGATGGCATTCTTTATGTCTCCAAAAATAGCCTGAATGTTGGAGAACAAATCAATACCAGCCAGAGCCGTCTTAAGGTCGTCAATCTTACCGACTACATAGTCAATGAACCCGCCAAGGCTATCGAACTCACCAGACATGTTACGGATTTTAGTAGCCGCTTCGTCTGCCGTATAGCCTTTTTGCATTAACTCCATTAACCTTTCGGCAGGAGCCTTCTTAGCAAACTTGGTGTCTTTAGAAAATAACGCATCTATAGATTCGCCAAGCTTTTCTACATGCACGCTGAATTTCTTAGCCAATGGACTATTTTGCCAGAAGTCATTAATGTCATTAAGCCAGTTGGTAAATCCCTCACCTAGATTTGTCACTATCGGTTCGATGAAGGAATTAAGAGCTTCAAAAGCACCGGTAAGACCCTCGATAGCGCCAGATGCATCATTGAGTGCTCCAGAGAACGTATTGGATATGGTCGTACCTATGTCGTCAAACATATCTTCGATTGTCGCATATCCAAACAGCTGAGCAAACGAATCTATTAACTGACAAATGGCGTTGTAAGCCCCTTCGCCGGCCGTGGTTATGGTGTCGAACAATAAGCTAAATAAACCTGTTGCTCCGCCAAGAGCCTCAATTATCGGATCAAAGTTTATAGATAAGAACGTCTTATCGAGAACAAACCATACGGCATCTATAAGTCCAGAAATGAAATCAAGAGCACCACCAACAACGGTTACTACCATGTTAGCAAATGAATATATCTCACCCTGGAATCCACCAACCGTAAAGAAGGAACCAATAAGAGATACAAGCTTAAGTATTACACTAGCGACCAGAGCCGCTGTTTTTGCAACTAGTGGTAAAGCTTTCTTAGCAATGCCGGTTATAATCGTGAATAAACCTCTAGCTGGAACGAGGATTGTCTGGACAACCTCATAAATCTGACCCAATCTGTTTCTACCAGATTCAAGCCTTGGGTTAAAGTATTTTGAGATGCTGGTTGCGATCTTCCAGAACCCTTTTGAAATTTCAACAAGAAGGGCCGACATTCGTTGTATTACTACAAGGTTTCCAGAAAAATTCTTTCTATCAGCAAAGAACTTCTGCACTTTTTCAAAGTTTCCGAATATCCTATGACCGAACAATGTCTCTAACGCCAGACCGATATACTCCGATATGTTCTTGAACATATTGTATATGTTCTTAAGAGCCGCGATCAAATATGTATGACCGCCGCCGGCTTTCCACATCTCAAGAATGCCGTTTCGAGTATCAGATATACTGGCAATAATTCCACTAAGAACATCGGCCACATTTGTCCAGAGTTTAGTTGCCTCTTCCAGGTCACCAAACAGGATTTCAAAGGTTGTAGCCCAACCGGAACCAACTGCCTCCCGAAGAGAGTCGATCATAGCAGAATATGTTCTGAACTCCTGAGCAGCATCGAATGACTTCTGACCAAGCTCCTCGATTCTCTTAATCTGCTCGTCTGTATAATGAAGACCTTTTAGCTTTTCAACCCAAGCCTTACGTTCTTCCTCCGTCATCGTTCGAGTATCGGTAGCATAATTCTCAAGAGTCTGAGTAAGAACCTCAGTAGTCATCCACTGAGAAGACAGAGCATCATTGAAGCCTAAAGTTGAAGTGAACAGATCGGACACCTTACCCTGAGCGTTTGTAGTGGTTGAAACATAACCTTCTTCAGTCTCTTTAACTGTACCCAAAGCAACAGCCGTGTCAATCAAAGACTGCTTGAAGTCAACAGTAGCCATGTTAGCATTCTCAATTGACTTCCAGTCGATCAATTTAACCGAACCAGATGACAAAGCCTGAGCGAAGTTATACATTGCTCGGGAAGCGTCGTTAGCATTCGCACCAGCAAGAGCCGCCTGGTTTGAAATACCCTGAATGGCAGATACAGCAGCATCCAGCTTAACACCGGAGTTAGTAAACTTACCAATACTAGATGTCATGTCAGAGAACGAATAAATAGTCATATCGGAATATGTATTCAATTCGTTAAGCTTCTCTTTAACTGTATCAAGAGACTCACCAGAGGAATTCATGATGGTTCTTAGAGAGTCCATTTTAAGCTCATACTCATGGAAACCACTGCCTATCTGATCAACGGATAGAGATTTGACCATGTTCACGCCCCAGTCAATGGCCCTATTTTGAAGATTCTGAAAGACCTGAAAACCGAAGGACTGCATGCGGTTAAGAGAATCCTGAATGCCTTCGATTCCACTCAGCACCTGTTTGAAATTAACCTGATCAGCAGCAACCTGAAGCTGTTTGATTCCATTCTTTCCGCCTTCGAATTTGGTAGCTTTGTCGAGTTTATCTAGATCCTGAATTGTTGAATCGACGCCTTTTGAAAAGGCAGCGTTATCGAACTTCATCTCAACAATTCTTTGCTCAATTGAAGTGCTCATGCTTTAGTTACCTCCTCCCAGGCAGATTTCGCTATTTCATCAAAAATTGGTTTTAATGCTGGATTAATGTAATCGACACCAGCAACCCAACCACCAGTCCCGGTGCCGTGTCCGTATTGTATAAGAAGGGCAATTGGGATTGAGCGGTTTTCATTGGAATTAGTCCAAGTAATTGTCACTGAATCGCCATTATCTTCTATGATGTAATCCCAAGAGTTCGCGGTTGTACCCGTTCTCTTTGGAGTCGCATCACGAAGAGCCTCAACCCCCATTCGCCCGTATTTGTCTAGTTTATCTAGAAATCTCTTTTGCTGTAGGCTTTTAAGAAAGTTTCTAGTTTTGCTCAAGTCTCCAGAATAAGAAAACTTAATTGTTGGAAAGCTATTAGCCATGAGATCACCCCTTAGAGCCATACTTTGCTCGACGAGCTTTATTCAGCTGAGCATAGTAATTCTGCGTTTCTTTGAATCCTCTCTTCTTCTTTGGATTGCTCTCGATGCTGCAAACTTCAACAAGAGTCATCAAACGATTCAAAGGCCACTTCTCAAACTCTTTAGGAATGTTCTGCATGATCATCCAACAATAAATTAGTTCAGAAGTAACCACTCGGTTGGAGCCGCTCTTTCCATGATGACTTATGGTCGTGGCTGTATGTTTCTTTTCAATGTAATCCTTGATGTCGAGAAGATTCTCTTCTGTCAAACAACGATAGACATTCGGATCGACATTCTTTGTTAAAGTCATACATTTTATGTAATCCATGACCTGCTCATCGGTTTTCTCTTTTCTGGAAAGATAGGGGACTTCCCATTTGTCCTCCCATTTTGAAACAGAAACTAGTGAATGCTCAAGAAGTA
>AUXO017235896.1_pt1 | contig 11165 bp, 10 predicted proteins | sample 768731 | NCBI WGS metagenome assembly AUXO01 (sample SAMN02715735, study PRJNA202380) | gut metagenome | biome: sheep rumen | host: Ovis aries | place: New Zealand: Palmerston North | reverse complement strand
TCTTGCCGAAACATGCGTCCATGAAGCTGATGGTCATCCGCATCAGACGGTCATCACCCTTCTGCGGACTGTTGGAAGAACGTCTGTATCCGGAGCGTCCGAAGGGATCGCCGCCCATGGAACCGCCGAAGAATGACGAGAATATATCACTGAAATCATCAAATCCGCCGGATGTGAACCCGTTGAAACCGCCGAAGCCGCCGGCCTGTGCCTGTCCGTCAACACCCGCAAAGCCGAACTGATCATATGCAGAACGCTTCTGGGAATCACTGAGCACTTCATATGCTTCATTGATTTCCTTGAACTTGTCTGCCGCGTCCGGTGCTTTGTTCACATCGGGATGATATTTCTTTGCAAGAGAGCGATAGGCCTTCTTGATTTCATCTTCGGTGGCAGATTTTGAAACTCCTAATACTTCATAATAATCTCTTTTGTCAGCCATACCGTTCCTGCCTTTCCTGTTTAATCTTCAATACTGCTGATATAGCGCTCAATACCGGCGCCTCCCTGCACTCTGATGCGCGGCAGTGCCAGCAGATCCATGGAAGGATTGATCTTCCCGTATTCCGTGGTAAATGCCAGTTTCGCACCTGCTTCGCTGATAATGGCCTTTGCACTGTCGTTGTAATCCCCGAACGGATAGCAGTAGACGAAGCCGCCGTCCACCGCATCAAACGACATCCTGGTATCTTCGACGCCTTCGGCATGGTCCATGCACAGAATTCTGCCGCCGTGTCCCATTCCGGAACATCCGCCCTGATGGGTCAGGAAACCGTGTGACTGCAGTTCCAGACCGTCTTCACGCATCTCCCAGAAATCGTAGTTCTGCAGGTTCTGTCCGCCCCATCCCGTAATCAGGAACAATGTTGCATGCATGCCGTGGTCACGGATTACATTGTATGCATACTGATGCACACTGGGATCACCGTCATCAATCGTAATCACAACACTCTTTGACGGTATTACCGAGCGTCCCTGCATATAGCAGAGGGTTTCCTCCATCGTCAGGGTGCTGTAACCGCTCTGCTGCAGCCAGTCCAGCTGTTCATCCAGCTCATTGACTTCTACAAAGTTGGCATTCTCCCGCACACCGCCGTCCGCTTCACTGTAGAAGAAGTGGTACATCAGCACCGGCAGATTCACCGCTCCCTGAGCCGTGCGCTCACCGCTGCAGGAAACCGTTTCCTCCTGCGGTATATACGCCAGTCTGCCGTTGAAGCGCACCCCGTAACGGGGATCATCCGCACACGGTTCCGCATACACCTCATATGTATCCGCACCGTGTATCTCAGCTGTCTCTTTGCCGCTGAGATCCTGCAGATGGTATGTATCGGCGGTGGTTACCTGCTTGCCAATCGGCTGCAATGCGGTTTCGTGCTTCATCCAGCGGGAGCTTTGCTGAATCTCTGCACCATCCACCGCATACCTGCTGTCATTGATATTCAGGTATTTTCCGGAGGCATCCGCACTGATGTCAATCTCCGCATCTGCCGGAAACACTCCGGCCTGTTCACCGGTTTCCGTAAGGATGGAAGTGCCCGCAGGCACATGCACTTTGTGTCCTGCATATTCACTCCAGTCCTCACTCACAGCTGTTTCCGCCGGCACGGGAGTTTCCGAAGACTCCGCTGGACGGACACCCGGATCACCGGCAGAACATGCCGTTAGAAGACAAATTCCCAGAATTGCTCCCAGGAATTGTCTTGTATATGCTGTTTTAGTTTGTCTCGCTGAAGTCAGCATCTACAACATCGGAGTCACTGCCGGATGCGGAAGAGCTCTGGTTCTGGGCACCCGCATTCTGATACATCTGCTGGGCCATATCATTGGCAGCTTTCTCAAGTGCATCAAGTTTTGTCTTGAGTGTATCCATATCATTGTCATCGATTGCCTTCTGCAGCTCATCACGAAGCTTCTGTACTTCCGCCTTCTGCTCAGGGGAGACATTCGCATTCTCGTTCTTGAGTGTTTCATCGATCTGGTTGATGAATACTTCAGCTCTGTTGCGTGTTTCGATATCCTGTTTCTTCTTGTCGTCTTCAGCCTTGTGCGCTTCCGCTTCCCTGATCATTCTCTCGATTTCATCTTCGGAGAGACCTGAGGAGTTCGTAATTGTAATGGACTGTTTCTTGTTTGTGCCCTTATCAATTGCGGAAACGTTGACGATACCGTTGGCATCGATATCAAATGTAACTTCGATCTGCGGTACACCTCTTCTTGCCGGTGCAATACCGTCAAGCTGGAAGTTGCCGAGGGTCTTGTTGTCGGCAGCGCTTGCACGCTCACCCTGCAGTACATGGATATCTACAGCCGGCTGGTTATCGGCAGCGGTTGTGAAGATCTGAGACTTCTTGGTAGGAATCGTTGTATTACGCGGGATCAGTGTGGTCATAACACCGCCCATTGTTTCAATACCGAGGGACAGCGGTGTGACATCAAGCAGAAGCACATCATGTACGTCACCTGCGAGAACACCGCCCTGGATTGCAGCACCGAGGGCTACGCATTCATCCGGGTTAACGCTCTTGTTCGGCTCTTTGCCGAGTTCTTTTCTGACTGCTTCCTGAACAGCCGGGATTCTGGTGGAACCGCCGACCAGCAGGACTGCGTCAAGATCGCCTGCAGACAGCTTGGCATCCTGCAGAGCCTGTCTTACCGGTACCATTGTCTTATCAACAAGGAACTTTGTCAGACGGTCGAATTCAGCTCTTGTCAGTCTTGTTTCAAGGTTGAGCGCACCTGCACCGTTGGGATCCGGGCAGATGAACGGCAGCTGGATTTCTGCTTCCATCATGCCGGAGAGGTCTTTCTTGGCCTTTTCAGCCGCATCCTTCAGACGCTGCAGAATCATACGGTCGGACTTCAGGTCAACACCGTGTTCCTTCTTGAAGTTGTCATTCAGCCAGTCAATGATCACGTTATCGAAGTCATCACCGCCGAGCTGTGTATCACCGGCTGTACTCAGAACTTCGAATGTACCGTCATCGATTTCCAGAATGGAGACATCGAATGTACCGCCGCCGAGGTCATATACCAGGATCTTCTGATCTGCTTTGTTGTTGTCAATACCGAAGGCAAGTGCAGAGGCAGTCGGTTCGTTGATAATACGGACAACATCCAGTCCTGCAATTCTGCCGGCGTCCTTGGTTGCCTGACGCTGTGCATCGTTGAAGTATGCCGGAACGGTAATGACAGCCTTCTCAACCTTCTCACCCAGATAGCTTTCCGCATAGTCCTTCAGATATGTCAGGATCATTGCGGAGATTTCCTGCGGTGTATACTCCTTGCCGTCCAGGGTTACCTTCTGATCTGTGCCCATCTTTCTCTTGATGGAATATACAGTGTCCTTGTTGGTGATCATCTGTCTCTTTGCAGCATCACCTACAACACGCTCTCCGTTCTTGAATGACACAACGGACGGTGTTGTACGGTTTCCTTCAGGGTTTGTAATAACTTTGGCGTCTTTGCCTTCCATGACTGCAACACAGCTGTTGGTTGTACCAAGATCAATTCCGATAATCTTACTCATTTCATCTACCTCCCGAGCTATTCGCTCACTTTAACCATGGCTGCCCGGAGCAGTCGGTCCTTCAGTTTATATCCTTTCTGCAGTACCTGCAGATTCATACCGGGTTCAACCCCGTCGCAGTGCTCACTGAGCATTGCCTGATGCCAGTTCGGATCAAACGGCTGGTTCAGGGCTTCAATTTCCTGTACACCTTCCCTGTTCAGCGCATTGAGCAGCTGGCGGTACACCATCTCGAATCCCTTGCGGTAATTCGCATCGGTGTCATCCTTGACTTCAATTGCCAGAGCTCTTTCACAGTTGTCCAGCACCGGCAGGATCTCTGCCGCAAAGTCACGGATCTTGTATTTATCTCTCTGTTCGAATTCAGCGTTCAGTCGTTTCTTGATGTTTTCGGTGTCGGCGTAAGCTCTGGCGTAGGCATTCTTCAGTTCACTGATATTTCCTTCCAGCTCTTCAATCTTCTGCTTCAGAGCTTCGATCTCAGCGTCCTTTTCCTTCAGCGCGTCTTTCTTGCCGCTGTGTTTGCCGTGCTTCTGTTCTTTCTCCGGTTCTTCACCTTCGGCAGCTTCTTCAGGCTTCTCTGTTTCTTCCGCAGGGATTTCTTCTGCCATTTCCTCTGCTGTCTTTTCTTCGGTCATTTCTTCTCATCACCACCCTGTGCGTTATACATTTGCTCGATCATGCGTGCCACATAATCAAGCATGCTCACGACCCGGTCGTAATTCATACGGCTCGGTCCTACAACAACCAGCTGTCCGGTATCGTGATCATTGACTCTGAATGTGCTTCTGACAATTGCCACATCATTGAGCCATGTCAGTTCAGCACCCTTTGTCGTACGCACCGCGACGGCTGTTTTGCTGGAATCAAGGTCACGCCATACACTGGCATTGTCCAGCATGGACATCAGCTTCTTGAGTTTTGATATATCCTCGAACTCAGGCTGATATAGCATGCGGTCCCGGCCGCTGAAATATACGTTATCATTGGCGAACCGGACAAATGCCTGCACAAACGCGGCGAACAGTGTCTCATGCTGGTTGACAACACTGGCAAACACAGGTTTCAGATCATTCATCCTGTCAGCCAGTTCTGTCAGCGGCACTCCGCTCAGTTTTGCATTCAGAATCTCGGTACAGGTTTCAATATCACTTGCACTCACATCGGCATCAAAGTGGAAGTTCCTGGTTTCCGTATGACCCGAATCCGTAATGAATACACATACGGCATTGCGGTCATCCAGCGGGAATACCTTGATGTGCGCCATACGCTGGTTGGAAGAATCGGGGCCGATGGCTCCGGTTGTCATATTCGTCATTTCTGAAAGAATACGGCAGCTTTCCTGGATGGCATCCTCCATGTTCATATTCACGGCGGTAAATGCATCACGGATTGCGACTTCCATGCGCTTGTCCAGTGACGACTCGCTGAGCATGTTCTCACAGTAGAACTTGTATCCCTGTGTGCTCGGAATGCGGCCGCTGGAAGTATGGGTCTTCTCGAGATAGCCCATTTCTTCAAGAACCTGCATATCGTTGCGGATCGTAGCACTCGAATACGGCAGATGGTATCTTACCTGGAGTGTCTTGGAGCCTACCGGTTCAGCAGTCCGAATGTATTCATCAACGATGGCTTTGAATATTTCAATACGTCTCGGTGTCAGCATCTCACTCGCCTCCTTTAGCATTCAGCTCCTCCGACTGCTAACAGTATAAACCTACGATTTAGCACTGTCAATTAAAGTGTGCTAAAAATTATGCGATATCAGAAAAAAGCAGAGATCGTTCCCTGCTTCTGTCCCTGTATATACGGTAATTTGTTATTCTGCCCTGGCTGTGATGCTCTGCACGGACTCCATGCGGATCAGCTTGTCCTTGGCGCCCTTAGCACTTTCCACCCGTACCAGCATCCATTCTTCATCCGCATCGAGAATCGTATTGGAACCGTGTGCGGTATTTCCGCAGCTGATAATATCAGAATCCTCATGATCCTCACGGAAACTGATCTCCACATGTCTGCCGATGCAGTCACGCGCCGCTTTAAGCATGGCCTGTCTGTCTTCGTGGTAGCCGGTGCCGTTCATTGCCGTCAGTTCTCTTTCCAGCTTTGCGATTCTTTTCTTCAGAGCGGATGTCTCCAGATACGCAAGAAGACCGAAGATACCGAATACAAATCCAATATATTCCATTATTCCGCCTCCTCCGTGAATTCAATCGACAGCACCGAAGACACCGGAATCAGTTTCTCAATGGTTCCTTTCTTTGTCTGTGCTTCGACCTTCATCCAACTGCCGGCAAACTCCACGATTCTGCATTTCACATCGTAGAGATCAACATCCGCCTCGCCGTCAAAGAAACTGAATTTAACGGTTCTTCCTTCCGCACTGCGCAGAAGCGCTCCGACAGCCCCGTGTGATACCGCTGTATCATCCTTGACATCATCCTTGAGCAGATAATCACAGCTGACTCCGAGTATATCCGCAATATCACTGATTTTGGCTATGTCCGGCAGTACTGTGCCTGCTTCCCACCGGCTGACGGTCTGTCTGCTCACACAGAGTCTTTCCGCAAAGGCAGTCTGTGTAATGCCGCGGTCTCTTCTCTTTTCCGCAATCTTTCTTCCGAGTTCATTCATATACGTTTTTACCTCCGCTGCGATTTCATAGTAGCCGCAGAATCCCGTCCCTGACAAGAAACCGGTATGCGCATTGTGTAACATGACAGTTTACATTTTATCTTTTTTCCCTGAATCGATGCACCGGGCAAAGAAAAACACGGACTTTTCATCCGTGCATCTCTGTCTTTACAGATTTTTGCCGGTCAGGGCATCTTCTACCCTGCGGACGATCACCGAAGGAATAAACGGCGAGATATCACCATCATTCAGGGCTATTTCCTTAACGGTTGAAGAACTCAGGAACGAATACTCCGGTTTGGCAATGAAGAACATCGTCTCAATTTCACCGTCCAGCGTCATATTCGCAGTCGCCTGCTGCAGTTCATATTCATAGTCCGTAACAGCACGGATACCGCGGAGAATAACCCCTGCCCCGATCTTTCTGGCATAGTTTACGGTAAGGCCGCTGCCGATCTCAACGCGGATATTGTCATGATGTTCAAGCAGTTCAAGACTCTTTTCAATCATTTCCTTGCGTTCGGTCTCGGAGAAAGTGCACTTCTTGCGGGGATTGTGCATGATCAGGACAATAACTTTCTCAAACATGCGGGAAGCCCGCTCAATGACATCGAGGTGACCGTTGGTAATCGGGTCAAATGTACCGGGATAACAAGCAATCATTTCTATTCTTTCCTTTCACACCTGTAATAGGATATTTTGGAGATTCCGTATACTGCTTCCTTATATAAGATAAAGGGACCGACCTGTGCCTCGCACTGATCCTCCTTTAAAGACTCAATCACTACCCTGCCGCCGTCACTGACAAGATCTGCTTCATCAAGCTTCCGCAGGATCTCCATGTTGTGCTGTTTCCGGTAAGGCGGATCAAGATAGACAAGATCGAATTTTGCGCCTTCTTTACGCAATAGATTCAGGGCACTGTTGTCTGCCATATTCAGCACCCGGCAGTACTGCTCTGCTTTAAGCAAAGCAATATTCTCTCTGATTACTTCTGCCGCAGCCCGGTTCCGGTCACAGAACACCGCAAAATCCATACCTCTGCTCAGCGCTTCCAGACCGCAGGCACCGCTGCCCGCATACAGATCCAGCACCGCACCGCCGTCAAAGAAACCGCCCAGTGAAGAGAATACCGCTTCCCGCACTTTATCGAGTGTGGGTCTGGTACTGTCGGAATCCAGCGTCTTTATCCGCCGTGAAGCATATTCACCGGCTACGATTCTCATTCAAACTCTCCCATTTTGTAACGCATAATGACCGCCTGGGCAATACCAATCGCACCCATAATGGACATCGTGGAACTGCCGCCGGCACTGATCATCAGCAGCGGTACACCGGTCAGCGGAATCAGTCCGGTAACGCCGCCGACATTGAACAGCACATGAACCACGATATATGTCGCAACCCCGATCAGTATGATCTTGCCCTTTTCACTCTTCATGCGGAAAGCGTACCGGAACAGTGAAACGATGATGATCATATACGGAACAAACACCAGCATAAAGCCGACAACGCCGAGTTCTTCAACGATAATGGCCAGAATGAAGTCCGTATTGGCCGCCGGGAATCTGGTATATTTACGCACACTGTTGCCGAAACCGAGGCCTGTCCAGCCGCCGGTAGCGAACGAGACAAGACCGTTGACCAGCTGATAACCGGTATTGTACTGGTCGGTGAACGGGTTCACGGCACTGAAAATACGGTTGATCTGATAATCCTGCAGCGGCAGCAGACGGATCAGTCCTTCACCGAGCGGCGAAAGCAGGAAGATCGCAGCGGCGACACCGAGATAGAACAGTGTTGCCATCGTTCTCTGAAAACGGCGCAGCTGGGGATGGGACGGTATCTCAATGCACACAAAACCGACCATCAGCATAACCGCCATGGAACCGAGGTCTCTCTGGAACACCAGAACGATAATCATGTATAAACCAATGATATTCACCGGTCTTTTCCAGATATCCGGTCCGTGCTTAAAGCGTCTTTTGACATCACCCGTATATGCCGCAACGATCAGAATGATCATGGTCTTGGCAAATTCGGAAGGCTGAATGGAGATATCCACCGAAGCCAGCGGCAGACGGATCCAGGCACGCGAACCGCCGGCAGCCGGGAAGAAGCACGCCGCCACCAGCATGCCGCCGATAATCAGCACCCATGTACCGAATGTAGGTCCGGTCAGGAACGCCAGCGTAAACCGTCTGGCCAGCAGATTCATGGCATAGTAACCTGCCGCAAGGAAGACAATCTGCTTGATCAGAGTAAACGGCAGATAGATCGGTGAATCCACGGCAATACCCATGGAGGCACTCGCAATCATCAGCAGACCGAAAACCGCCAGAACGGCAACCGATATGTTGATCCACGGGTCCGTGCCTTTGGGCATCGTGATGGTAAACCGCGGCTTTGTTTTGTTTTTTTCAGGCATCCCTGCCGTCTGTTCCATAGTCGTCATAGTATAAGAATTTTACCACATGCCGGCCTTCACTGCCTTATTTTCTGTCAATTTCAGTTATTGTTTTGCCTTTACTTTATTCTGTTTGTGCAATACAATTACTCCGCGAGGAAAGTTTATGCTTATTAACAATGACACGATCATAAAAGATACCGATCCGCTGATCCGCAAAGCATCAGCGCCTGTTGATCTTCCCCTTTCCGCAGAAGATGAAGCTCTGCTCAGGGAAATGCTGAAATATGTTGAAGATTCAACCGATCCGGAAAAAGCTGAAGCGATGAATCTGCGGCCTGCCGTAGGCATCAGTGCCATACAGGTAGGCGTACCGAAACAGCTGACTGCGGTTGTTGTCAATGATATCGATAAAAACGGCAATGAAGTCTGCTATAAGTATATGCTTGCCAATCCGAAGATTGTTTCCAGTTCCGTGCAGAAAGCATACCTGGAAAGCGGTGAAGGCTGCCTTTCCGTCGCCGAAGAACATCAGGGTTACGTCGTGCGCAGCGCCAGAGTGACCGTCAAAGGCTTTGACCTTGTCACCGGCACTGATATTTCCATCCGTGCCCGCGGTTATCTTGCCATTGTCCTGCAGCACGAGCTGGACCATTTCAGCGGTACACTGTTCTATGACCATATAGACAGTAAAGATCCATTCCCGCAGATTGAAAACGCACAGGTAATCTGATTGTGATTTGTATACCTTATGGTATAATTTTACTATAAGTTTCTTTTATAGTTTCTTAGAAAGAGGTGCTACGTATAATGAGAGAAAACGGACCCGGTACAAAAACAGGCCGGGCAGTGCGTTATTCGCGTGTCCCTGAGCCGGATTTCGACAAAAATACAATCAACCGCAGCACCGACACACTCGTTTATGCCCTTGGTGGCCTGGGAGAAGTCGGCAAAAACATGTACTGCATCGAGCATGATGATGAAATCATCATCATTGACTGCGGTGTTCTTTTCCCTGAGGAATCCCTGCTGGGAGTAGACTATGTCATTCCTGACTATACACATCTGGTCAAGAACCAGGGCAAGATCAAAGCCCTCATAATCACCCACGGTCATGAAGACCATATCGGCGGAATCCCCTTCTTCCTGCAGTCGGTCCGTCTCAAGCAGATCTACGCGCCGCGTTTTGCCAAAGCGCTGATTGAAAAGAAGCTTGAGGAGCACCGGATGACCCGCGGTGTCAAAGTCACGGAAATCAATGAAGAAAGCCGGGTTCATACAAAGCATTTTGATGTAGGTTTCTACAACACGATTCATTCCTTCCCGGACTCCCTCGGCGTGCTGATCAACACCCCGAACGGCAGAATCGTTGAAACAGGCGACTACAAATTTGACTTTACCCCGATTGGTGAGCGTTCCGATTATCAGAGAATGGCCTATATCGGCCAGATCGGTGTATCCCTGCTCATGAGTGATTCCACCAACTCCGGTGTCGAAGGATTCTCCATCTCAGAGAAACGGGTTGCGGCTTCCATTGTCGAACAGATGCGCAAAACACCCGGACGTCTTCTGGTTTCTACCTTTGCGTCCAATGTTCTGCGTCTCAACCAGATCCTTGAAGCAGCTGTGGCATGCGGCAGAAAAGTCGCTGTCTTCGGCCGTTCCATGGAAAACGGTGTCGATATCGGCAGACGCATGGGTGTGATCAATATTGCGGATGAACACTTCATCACCGGCAATGAGCTGAATACCCTGCCGGCCAACAAGATCTGCATTGTCTGCACCGGCAGCCAGGGTGAACCGATGGCCGCCCTCAGCAGAATTGCCAACGGAACCCACAAGTTCCTGAAGATCATTCCCGGTGATACGGTTATCTTCTCTTCGAATCCGATTCCCGGAAACGGATCCAGTGTCAATGCGGTTGTCAACAAACTTACCCGCATCGGTGCCAACGTCATCGTCAATTCGGCCCTCACCTCCCTGCATACAACCGGACATGCGCCGAAGGAAGAACAGAAGCTGATGCTCAATCTGATCCAGCCAAAGTACTTCATGCCGATCCATGGTGAGCACAAGATGCTTGTGCAGCATTCCAATACGGCACAGCAGTGCGGCATTCCCGAAGACCACTGTCTCATATGCGCAAACGGCGATATCGTCGTTCTGCGTGAAGGTGAATGCTTCATCGGCAATGAGCGTGTCGAAACCGATGCCATCTATGTTGACGGAAATGACGCTTCCGGTCTGTCCACATCCGTTATCAAGGACAGACAGATCCTTGCCAACAACGGTCTTGTCGCTGTCATCGTGACCATTGACTCACGTTATAACAAGATTCTCTGCCGGCCGAGCATTGTCTCCCGCGGCTTTGTCTACATCAAGGATTCCCAGACCCTTCTCAAGGAAGCGGAACTTGTTGTATACGATGCCCTGCGCAAGAAGATGCAGCAGCGCACTACCTTCGGTGATCTGAAGAACTGCATTCGTTCTTCACTTGAACCGTTCCTGTATCAGCGCACCAGCCGGAACCCGATCGTCATTCCTGTCATTCTGAACCAGAAGGCGGCGATCGCGGAGATCCAGGCAAAGACCGGC
>AUXO015370781.1_pt1 | contig 11166 bp, 17 predicted proteins | sample 768731 | NCBI WGS metagenome assembly AUXO01 (sample SAMN02715735, study PRJNA202380) | gut metagenome | biome: sheep rumen | host: Ovis aries | place: New Zealand: Palmerston North | reverse complement strand
TCCAGCTCACAGCTCAGGAGATCATGGCTCTGATCGGAGAGAATCACATTTTCACAAACACAGGAGCAATTGAGAGCTGTGTTTATATGAAAGATGGAGCTGAGATTGAGGCATCAGGAGAAATCATCACATTCATTGCTGATGTTGGAGATATTATCTCAAACGCATTCAAAAACAGGCTTGTAATTGGCAATTATGATAATGTAAAGTTGGAAAAAGGCATCAATACAATCACATTCAATCCCATTGAGGAGGGCTCTGAGATTGATGAGATGGCAATCAGCAAATACTCAAGATGGCTGTGATACAATGAGAATGAAAGAGAGGAGAAATCAATGGAAACTGTGATCTCATTCACTCCAGCTCAGCTCATTGTTATTGCTGGAGCAATCATCACTCTCTCTGGGGCTGTGGGAGTGATCATCAATATTTTCACAAAGCTCAGAGAGCCCGAAAACAAACAGAATGAGAGGATTGCTCATTGTGAGGAGAGGCTCAACAAGATGGATTCAATTGTTGAGAAATTCAATGGCTTTTTTGATAATGACAATAAACGGCTGAAAGCAATTGATGAGGGAAACAAGATAACACAAACAGCATTGCTGGCTCTCCTCAAGCATGCTCTGAATGGTAATGACACATCAGCTCTGAAAGATGCTGAAAAGAGCCTTGAGGAATACTTGATCAACAGATAAAAAGGAGATTGAACATGATCAGATGCTTTGATCAGGCTGAAACACAGTTTCTCACAAATGGTGATGCCGTGATTATGGCATCAAAGGCATATGTTCATAAAATTGATAATGATGATTTCTATGTGGAGCTGGAATGCTCCCTTGATTATCTGGATTTCATCATTCCTCAGAACATCATTGTGATCAATACTCCACAAGGAGATCAGGCATTCAGAATCAAGAATGTTGTTGCCACAAGATCAAAAATCAAAGCAACATGCAAGCACATTTTCTATGATTCAGAAAACTATTTGATTCTGGATTCCTATGTTGTTCAAAAGGATTGCAATGATGCTCTTGATCATCTCAATAATGCAACAGATAACACAAGCCCATTCAGCACTCTTTCTGATGTTCAAACTGTTGCATCATTCCGCTGTGTTAGGAAATCCTTAGCTGAGGCAATCTCTGTTGTTCTGGAGAGATGGGGAGGGCATCTGATCAGGGATAATTGGAACATCAAGATCATGGAATCAATGGGAGCTGATAACGGCATCACGATTCAGTATAAAAAGAATCTCAAGGAGATTTCTGTTGATTACAATTGGGATGATGTTGTAACAAAATTGCTCCCTGTTGGAAAGGATGGATTGCTCCTTGATGATCTATATGTATCAAGTGATGTTTCATATGAGATTCCGTTCACAAAAACAGTTTCATTTGAGCAACAGCTGGAGAGAGAAGATTATGAATCAGATGAGCAATATCATCAGGCATTGCTGGATGATCTCAGGCAACAGGCTCAAACATATGTAAATGAGCATTGCATTCCATCTGTGAATTATACTCTCAAGGCAAATGTTGAAAAGATCACGGATGTGGGAGATACAATTGAGGTAATTGATGAGAGGCTGGGCATCAGCATCACAACAAATGTGATCTCATATGTTTATGATGCAATTCTGGAGAAATATGTTGAGATTGAATTTGGAAATTTCCAGAAAACTCTTTCAAATCTCCTGAGCTCTGTTGAGAAAACTGTTTCCACAGCTATTGTTGAAAATTCTCAAGTGCTGGAATCAGAATTCAATCAGGCAATCAAAGCATCACAGGATTTGATCATGGGAGTGATGGGGAATTCCTATGTGATTTACAATGGAAATGAGATTCTTGTTGTTGATAGATTGCCGAAAGAAACGGCAACAAATGTGCTCAGAATCAATTCCGCTGGAATAGGATTTTCACAAACAGGAATCTCAGGAACATTCACATCAGCATGGACTATTGATGGCACATTCAATGCTCAGGTTATCAATGTAATCAATTTCACAGCTGATCTCATCAAGGGAGGCACTCTCAAGCTGGGCTCAAATCTCAATAGCAATGGCGTTCTTGAGGTATATGATGAGGCAAACAATCCTGTTGCAATCCTTGATAAAAACGGATTGAAAATGTTTGGAGCTGATGGCTCATATATTCTCTTGAATAACTCTGTGGGATTTGCTGGCTATGATAAAAACAATCAGCCTCTTTTCTGGGTTTCCAGAGATGAGTTTCACATGGTAAAGGCTGTTATTGAGGATGAGATCACATTATGCAACAAGCTCAGATTTATTCCCATCACAACAGCAACAAATGATGGAATAGGGCTTGTTTCTGTTGTTGAGTAAAGGAGAGAAAACATGGCAACATCATCAACATTTTCAACGGATAATCAATACATCAAATATAGAATTGTTGTAACGGAGAGCAATGTTTCAATCCCAAACAATACATCAACAATAAATGTGAAAGTTGATGCATGGAGAACAAATACAGGATATACAACATCAGGAACAGGCACATGTTATTGCACAATAGCTGGCACAAAGTATTCTCAGAGCATCTCAGCATCTCAGGAGATCAAACACAATTCACATACAGTTTTGTTCAATCGAACAATCAACAATTTCCCTCACAATGCTGATGGCTCAAGATCAATCTATGTGCAAGCAAAGATCAATCATTCAAGATTTGATTCCTCATATCATGGATTTACAGTAAATCTGGCAAAGATTCCCAGATCAGCATCCATCACAGGAGCAATCAATTTCACGGATGAGGGAATCCCACAGATCACATTCTCAAATCCAGCTGGAGAGGCTGTTGAATCTCTCAGAGCTGGAATCTCTCTGAGTGATTCTGTTGAGAATCTCATTGTTGCATTCAGAAATGTTTCTCCTCTGGCTGAGAGCTATTCATTTGATCTCACAGCTCAGGAAAGAGATGCATTGAGGGCATCCATGCCGAATGCAAACACAAGATCAATATTTTACATTCTGGAAACTGTGATTGGAGGAGCAACATATTATTCACAGCAAGAGGCTCAGCTCTCAATTGTGAATGGAAATCCTGTTGCCTCTGGCATCACATATGAGGATGTGAATTCAGCAACAAAGGCAATCACATTGAATGATCAGCTGATCATCCAGAATAAATCATCTGTGAAATTCAGTTTCTCCAGCATCACGGCTCAGAAATTTGCTCAGCTGGCATTGATCTCAATCAAGATCAATTCTGTTGTGAGAAATTATTCAATCTCAGGCTCATCTGTGATTGATCAGAATTGCTCATTTGGAGAAATTGATTCAGCCAGCAATCAAACGGCTGAGATCACAATCACGGATTCAAGAGGAAATTCCCAGAATTATTCTGTGAATGTTTCAATGCTGGAATGGCATATTCCATCCGCAATCGTAAAGGCATCCAGAGTTTCAAATTTCTATACGCAAACAATCATCATGGCTGATGCTGATTATTCATCTCTGGATGGGAAAAACACAATCAGCATTACATGGGAATACAAAGAGAGAACAGCCTCATCATATACATCAGGAGGCTCTCTTGTTGATGCACAGCCCATCACATTCAATCTTGACAATGAGAAAGCATGGGATGTGAGATTCAACATTGCTGATCTCATTGATTCAAGAGTTTACAATGTTGTTGTTGAGATAGGAATTCCCATTGTATTTTTTGATAAAAACAAGAGATCAATGGGCATCAATAAATTTCCATCAAGGAGCTCATCTCTGGAGATCAAAGGAGATGCATTTCATGATGGAGATATTGTTTTTGACGATTCGGGAACATCCATGAGAGGCATCAGGGGAATTCTTAGAGGCTCTGATCAGATCAGGCTGGCTGGAGGAGCATCAGCATCTGATGATGGATTTCTTGAGCTGGCAACAGCTGGAGATGGAAATGAGCCCATCAAGATCAGGCAATATTCTGGAGATTTCCAGAACATTGAGCATGAGATTGAGCTGATGGATGCCTATGGGCATACAAATCTGAATTATCTTTTTGTGCAAGATATAGTTGCATCTGGGGATATAGTTTCAAGTGGAATGCCTGTTGTACATTCATACAGAGAAAGTGCTCAAGGAGCTGGATTCTGGGAGATCGGAGGGCAAAAAAGATTTGTATTTGAGGAAACTGTTGTGCTCGGCTCTCTTGTTACAATAAACGCAAATACATGGTACACATTCAAAACTCTCCCAGAGGGCTCAGCTGATCGAAAAATTGTTGATATTGTTGCATTTTCATCATCATCTGGGGGTTATACTGTTTGGAAATGTGTTGCTGGGCAATATCTAACAAGCACAAGAGCTCTGGGAATATATAATGCCAGATCATCAGCAATCTCAGTTGATACAATTACATATAGATGGTTTGTGCCTCCCACAGAATAAACATCAAACGGAAATGATCAGGAGAGGAGGATTCCTCTCCTTTTTTATGCCTCCGAATTATTACATTTTGATGACAAATTGCCGAAAAAGATGAATTTCCATCTCTCAAAGGATAGAATATACATATAATTTCAAAGAAAACAGGAGGATTTCAACATGAAACATTCAATCAAGGCATTCAAGATCACATGGGAAAACAAATTCGGAGAGCATTCATTCTATGAATTCACAAGAAAAACGGCTGAGAATTCAATGAGAAGATTCCAGCATTTCAATCCCAAAATGGAGGAATGCATTGCTGAGGTATATCTCACTCCAGCAATCAAGAGAGAATTCCAGAAACTGATCAAGAGCATCAGGGAATCAGATTTCAATGCATCCGCTGGCTGTGAATATCCAAAGGCAATCATGACAGAGGCAATGATGGAAAGAGGAGAGGCAACAATCATCTTTACATGGCAAGGAGATTACAGGACAGAAAAGGTTAGGGAATACACAAAGGCAAGAGCTGAAAAGATGATGGATGTTGAATCTTTCAAAGATTTTCTCAACAGAGAACAGGCAACAGCTCAGATTGAGCTCAAAGAAAACAACAATTATCAGATTAGGATTCGATTCTGAGGGAGGCATCCAGCCTCTCTCAGCCCACAGAAACAAGGAGGAAATCAACATGAAAATCACATTGCAAGAGCTGGAATATTGCCAGAGAAACAAGATCAGGCTGGAGGATTTCATCAAGCAAAGAGAAAAGCTCAAGAGGCAACAGAAACGGCTCAGCAAGCTCATTGATCAGAGATATGATCTGGAGGATGCTCTGGATGTGCTGGAGGATGAGGCTGGCTCTGAGAGATGGAAACGCAAAAAGGCTGAGCTGGATTCTGTGAACAAAAAGATTGCTGAGCTCTGGGAAAAAATGAGCTCATGAGAGGGAGGGGAGAAATCCTCTCCCTTTTTTCATGCTTGAAATCATTTTTCAAAAGGGTTAGAATATACAATAATCATTCAAGGAGGAAATCAACATGAAAAAGCTCATCAGGATTGATCACAATGGCACAAAGTATTATGAGGAGCTGATTCCATGCCCCAGATGCTCCACAGGCAACAAGAGCAATGGCATATATTACACAGGCATGTGCAATGGAGAGCTGATTCCCTCTCATGTGGATGATGGCATCTGTTTTCAATGTAACGGCTCAGGAGTTTTCCTTGAGAAAACAAAGGAATACACTCCAGAGCATGCTGAAAAGCTCAGGATTGCCAGAGAGAAAAGAGAGGCAAAGAGGAGAGCTGAGGCAAGAGCAAAGGCTGAGGAGAGAAATCTGGCATGGCTCAGGAAAGAGGATTTCTCTGATGATGGATTTGTTTGGATAATTCTGGGAGATACATTCTCAATCAAAGATCAGCTCAAGGAGCTGGGATGCCGTTTCAATGGATTGCTGGGCTGGCATTCATCCAGAGAGCTCTCAGGCATTCCCACAGCAAAGCTCTCAGCTGATGATTGCTTTGATAGGAACATTGATGAGGAGTATATTTGGAAAAATTATTCTGATGTTGTGGAAACATGCGAAAAGCTCAGAGAGGATTTCAGATTGAATCATCTCCCGAATTCTCAGCATGTGGGCTCTGTTGGAGAAAAGATTGAGATCACAGCCACATTCACAGCTGAGCATTCCTTTGAAACGCATTTCAATTATCATACAATCACAAATTACATTTACACATTCACGGATGAATCAGGGAATGTTTTCATCTGGAAAACAACAGCATTCATCTCTGAGAAAACAGGCACAAAGATCAAGCTCAAAGGCACAATTAAGGCTCATGGAGAGTTTAGAAATATTAAACAAACAGAGCTGATGAGATGCAAGATCACAAAGGAGGAGGGCTGAGCTCCAGCTCTCCTCTCCCTTTATTACATTTTTGTAATTTTGGGAAAAGCTCTTGATTCTTTCTCTCCATCCGGATAGAATATACAACATAGAATAAAAATTGCATTGCATTGCAAAGGAGGCACAACATGAAAAGATTTTTAGTTTCACTTATTGGGAGAGCAAATCTGGGATATAAGGGATGCAAGCTCAGAGATCATGAGATTTGCTGTGCATATGTTCACGGAAAGAGCAAAGCTGAGGCAATCAGCAAATTCTGGGAACAGCTGGAAAAGAATCCTCTCATCTCTGAGCATTACTCAAGGAGAGATTTCAAGATCACAGCTGAGAGATGGGAATCTGATGAGCTGAATCGTTATGGAGAGCCTTTGGGGGATTGGGAATCATCTCTCCCGTTTGATCAGCTGGCTTGTGCTGTATGGAATGATGAAAAATATGAGCTGGAATCAGCTGAGATCAAAGAGGGCTCAAGAGTTATGATCAAGAGGCTCAGCCAGATTGATGATCAGAGCTGGCTTGTTGATGAGATGGAGCGTTTCTGTGGAATGTGGGCATCCGTCAAATATGATTATGAGAATGATTTTGTTGAGCTCACAGGCATTGATGGGCTTGAGGGCTGGCAATGGAAAAAGGATGCTCTGATTCCTCAATCAGAGGATTCTTTCAAGGCTCATGAGCTGGCTGAGAAAATCTCCCAGATGGATTCAGCTGTTGTTGCAAAGGCTGTTGATGAATCTCTTGAAAAGATCAAGATGGAAAAAGCAAAGGCTGAGCTCCAGAGCAATCTCTCAGCTCATCTCAAGGCTCTTGATGATGAGAGGAAAGAAAGGAAAGCTCAGGCTGAGGCTGAGGCAATCCAGAAAGGAGCAATCATCAATCCTGAGAAAAAATATCATGTGATCAGCTGGAGAATTGGAGCTCCCATTGATGAGAAAACAGATTGTGGCATCTGGGATGGCTCTGGGATGGCTCATTTCTCTGAGGGATTCGGAGGCTTTGCATATTCCGCTGATGGCTGGCTGTATTTTGCACAGGAGGCTGAGGATGAGATCACAGCTGAGCCTGATCAGGCAAAGGCTCAGAGAACAAACAGCTGGAATGTTTCTGTTTTCTTTTCAAAGAATCAGATTGTTGATGAGCTCCAGAAATTAAAGGATGATCTGGGCTCTGGGGATGTTGTTGGATGCACAAAGATTCATGAGCATCAGAGAAACAGATTCATCAAGGCTCTGGATGTTGCTCTGTTTCTGATCAATGCAACAGATGAGCTCCCTGAGAGCTCACAGGAGAGCTCCTCCGATAATTCAAAGGAAATCATCAAGGAAACAGCTGAGGAGAGCACAGAGAGCAATCTGGAGGCTCAGGATGCATCATCCGCTGTTGAGTTTAAAAAGATTTCTGATTATGAGATCAAAGCCAGCTGGAATGGAGAAACAATCGGGAGAATTTCCATTACATTTCATTATAAGAGCTATTCTCCTGTAATCAAGATATACAGAATATCTGGCAACATGAGGGAGAAATTTGAAACTCTTGATGATGCAAAGATGCATCTCATCCAGAATTTCAGAGCTCAGGCTCAGGAGGCTCTTGATCAGGCTGAGGATGAAAAAATAAAGCTCAAGATCAGAAACAAGCTGGATGTTCTTGATGATCAGATTGCTGATCTTTTCATCAAGGGAGCTGAAATGAGAACAGGAAAGGAGGCTGAATGATCATGGCACAGGAAAGATTCATGAGCACAGCTGAAAAAGTTGAGCTCATCAAAAAGCAAAAATCTGAGGTTTTGCTCTCATCATTTGAGAGTTACGCAAGGAGAAATCCCATCATCTCAGAGGATTTGGAATTGATCAGAGCTGAGCTCCTGATCAGGCTCTCAGGAAAGGAGGAATGAGATGGGAAACAGAAACAATTACATCACTCCTGAGAAACAGGCTGATTTCCTTGTGAGGAATGGGCATCTTGAGGGAATCATCATCCCCAAAGGGAGAGCTCATGTGATGGAGAAATATTTCACATTCAGAGGGCAAGGATTCAGAGTGATCTATGTTGAGAATACTGTTGCTCAGATCATCAAGATGCAAGAGGATGAGATCAAGAGAATCATTGCATGCTCAAAGCTGAAATTCGGAGGATTTTGATATGAAATTACAGCCTTTAATTTGCAAGAATTGTGCTGGCACAATTGACCGAAAAACAATGATCTGTGAGTATTGTGGCACAAAATACAAGATTGAACATGATGAGCTGATGCCTTTGATCGTTGAGCATTATTCAAGCCCTGTGAGAGTTTTCAATGTAAAGCATGCCGTTTCTAATGAGCTCATGAAATCTGGAATCTCTCCTGATGCAATTGCTGATCATGTAATGATGGATATGAGAGATCAGCTTGCAAAGGCAATCTCTGAATGCATGGAAATGGAAACTCATTTTGAGCCCAGAACAATGCAACAGATTTTCACGGCAAGAATCAGAGTTGTTGAGCCTGATTTTAGATTCAAAGGAGGATTTTGAAAATGTTTCGACTAACTCCCAAAGGCAAATGGGGTAAAGAGGAATTTATCTCATGCGGAAAACTGTTGAGATGGAGAGCAAATGTTTTGGAGCATCAATGCCCAAAATGCAAATGCTGGTCAATCAGATGGGCTGATTGCATTGAGAGTAATTATTGCTCACATTGTGGAAAGAGGATGACAAAGGAGGATTCTGAAAATGGCTGATAATATTTTTCATTTTGTTCTGGGAGCTGGAATGCTCATATATGTTGTTTGGATGATGATCATGCTGATCATCACAGAGAAAAAGATGGATGAGCTGGAAAAGAGATCAGAAAGGCTCATGAGAGAAATGAATGAGATGAATCACAGGAGGATGATGAGATGCTGAAAAAGGAAACATTGAGCAATCTGGAATGGCTGAGGGATGTTCATTCCCAGATGCTCAAGGAATTGGATGAGAAATACAATGAGAAATCCATGCTGGAGATCAAGGAAAACGGCAAACAGGCTCTGGAGCAATCCATTGAGGCTCTGAATGATGCCCTCTGTGAGCTCAGGATGATGCCAGCAATCAACAGGGATGAGCTCATGGCATCCCTCCGATATGCTCAGAATAATCTGGCTGTTGATTATTCTGAAATGGATGATGAGGCTGTGGAAAAGCTGGATGATTCGCTGGATGCAATCTTTGCGATTGTTTCAAAGCTGATCGGAGAGGAGGAGGAATCATGACAAACAAAGAGGCAATAGAGGCATTAAATAATTGGGATATGGCATGCCCTATTTGCGAAAAAAGAAAAAGTGAAGAAAAGGGTGTTTGTGCTGATTGTCGATTCAACAAGGCTCTTGATCTTGCAATCAAGGCTCTGGAAAATTCCAGCTGGATTCCTGTTTCAAAGGGATTGCCAGAGAAAAAGGGATATTATTTAACATCAACAGTTTTCAATGAGGTTTATTGTGATTTCTGGAATGGAGGGAGATTTGCAAGAACAGAGGAGATTCTTGCATGGATGCCATTGCCTAAGCCATACACAAAGGAGGATTCTGAAAATGAAAATATTTGACAGATGGATTGATAAACAATTTGCAAAGAGATTTCCTGAGAGATATTTGGCTATTACTATGCCAGAGCCCAAAATCATATGCACAACGATTCATCCACAGAAATTCATGGCATGTGTCACTCTTGAGAGAGAATATGATGACATTATTCCACATCATAAAAAGCTGGAGATGATGGCTCAGAGATTCATTCCTCATATTGCTGACAACATGAAAATCAGGAGGAGAGAGGATGCCATCATGAATTGTGTCATATATGAGGCACAGATTGAGCTTATACCTGTTGAAAAAGGAATTGCCAGAGAGGAGAATGTCACATGAGAAGAATCAAAGCAACAGCTGAAGTCAAAGCTCTCAAGAGCATCATCAGGGAACAGAATCAGGAAATCATCAATCTCAATGCTCAGATTTATGAGCTTGAGCATCAGCTGGAGGAATCCAGATCAAAGGAGGGAAAGGGAGTGATGGAGAACATGATGGAGAGCCTCTCAAAATTTTTATCATCAATTGATTTCTCAGCTCTCATGAAAATGAATCATCCTGATCTGTTGGATAATGAGATCACAATTGAGAATGATGAGGAGGAATGATATATGCCTTATAAAGAAACGGCAAAGAGGAGAACAGCACAGAGCAAATGGCTCAAGGCAAACACAAAGGGATTCTATCTCAGGCTCAATCTGAAATCTGATGCTGATATAATTGAGCATCTGGGAACAGTTGAGAATAAACAGGCATATGTGAAAGAGCTGATCAGGATGGATGCCCTGAGAGATCATTCTGTTGATTGATGTGATATAATAAAAATGCCTTATTTGGAGAATTCTTGTATTGTGGAATGGATTGAGAGCTGGCTGATGCTGGCTCTCTTTTCATGAAAAAAGGGCTCAGGGATGAGATTGAGCCCTTTCACAGAATAGGAGGCTCTCCACATGAAATAAAGAGAGCTGTGATCATTTTAACTCAAAAAAATTCTCTTGCAAAGAATCCGCTGGAGAATTAGAATGAAAAAATCATCATGCGATTGATGATCACAATTGAAAATGAACACAATTGAATAGAAATAGCTCTCAAGGGAGCTGGCTGGATGAGCAAATTGAATCCAGCATAATATAAAACAAGAGTTTTGTGGAGCTATAATTGCCGAAATCCACAGGGTGCAATCCAGAATGGAATCTCTCTGGATTCATCTCTCAGATCAGGGATACAATGTGGCTGATCTAAAACAACAGATTGTGGCTGGGAGCTGGCATCTGAAAAGATGAAAGGGCTTGAGAGGGTTTCTGGGAAACGGCTGAGAAACAATGCT
>AUXO015540654.1_pt1 | contig 11168 bp, 9 predicted proteins | sample 768731 | NCBI WGS metagenome assembly AUXO01 (sample SAMN02715735, study PRJNA202380) | gut metagenome | biome: sheep rumen | host: Ovis aries | place: New Zealand: Palmerston North | reverse complement strand
TGTAATTCGACTATCACCAGCCACACTCACAGAACTCCCACTATGCTTCACAGTCATCGTGCGAAACTTGTGACATTTGAAAAATCTACCTCCTTTACCAACTCTCTCTTGCACAAAGAATGCTGGCCCGCCAGGCATTTTCATCTTCACTAGAAAAGCTACTATTAATAGTACTGGCCATAAAATAAGCAAACCAAGAAGAGAAAAAAATCTATCAAATATGAATTTTGTATACATTTTCAATACTTACCGAAGTTAACCTCAATTAGATGTAATCCTATTTGTTTATCTTGCGGTGGTGGCGTCATATAATCACCAAATATCTGTTTTAACCATTCATCATATCTTTCAGGAACAGGTAGGTAAGTATCCTCAAACGGAACCATTATAGATTTCTCAAAAATATTCTTATGATAAAATGAGTTATGAAAACGATATCTTCCTGCAAAAAATAGTCTATAATCTGTTTCTATACTATTATATTTTTCAACCTGTTTTTGGAAATAACATCTTACCATAGAATTATTTAAAGGTATAGAGGCTTTCATCATAAGCCTCTTGAACCACGATGTTTTTTCCCATCCCCTTCGTAGTAAACAATTACTTAGAATAAGCTTGGCACAGAAATACTGCCATCCCCTTTCAATCACAGAAGAAGGCGCATTTTCAAGTTTAAAGATATCCACATAGATACCTTCTTCGCCACTCTCATTGACAAAACCAGACGGTTCTCTTAATACCGTATCCTTCAGTTTCAATTTTGAAAAGGGCATGGGCCAATCCTTATACCCCTCTTGAAAATAGTATTTTTTATTATCTATATTTGTACGACATACATTGACAAATCTTTCGTAGTTTTTCGCATCCATTATAATATCCAGGTCATCATCCCATGGAATAAACCCTTTATGGCGAATTGCTCCTATCGCAGACCCTCCTAGGAGGTAATAATCAATACTATGCTCTTTACATAGACTGTCGATATATTTTGCAATGCTCAGAATAACTTTCTGTAAATGTTCAAGTTCTGTCATTTTACCCTACCGCTATTTAATTTATAATCATATGAATGTTCACCTTCCGTCCTAAAATCATTATGATATCTCTCTAGTACATGCTTGAACACTTCTTCATATTGCGGTATAAAAAGGTCGTCTTTTTTTTCTAGGTGTTTAATAATAGAACAGGCCATAGGTGCTGTAATATTCAAATCTGTTTTTTCAGAAGTAAAGGAAGTACCCTTAAGAGAACCAGGACTGATGTTTAAGATACAATTAGGAGAACCATTCTTCTTTAATTCCACATTAACACTCTCTATAAATATTTTCAATGCTGCCTTAGTAGCTCCATATACAGCAAAGAAAGGGGATGACATGAATCCTGCAATACTAACCATAACACCACAATAGAAATCATCATGTGATTCCAGTTTTCCATAGAACTTATGAACTAAGCGTAGTACAGGTATAGTATTCACATTAAAAGAGTTTAGGATATACGACTCGGGCACATCTTTAAATAAAGCAAGTTTACCAAAACCAGCTGTTATCATCAATGCATTAATATCACAAAATCGATCAAAGAAAGTATAGTCCTCATTTGTGAGATCAAACAAGAAGGACTCTATCTTAGGATGAGAAAACTCTTCATGTAACTGAACCTTATCTACAATATAAATGCGCTCTGTTTCATTTCTTTTTGCTAGCTCTGTAGCAATACTTAATCCAATACCATTGGCCCCTCCTACTACAAGTACTTTTTTTATCATATATCAACTATATTTCACCGATTACAATATATCTAAACAATCTCTTTTGATATAAATTATTTTCTCGCTAAAGTTCTAAACGTCCAACCTCTCAACCAATTAGGCATCAGCACTTGAACGCATAAACGCACGAATACATTTAAAGAAAAACGAGTGAAAGAAATAATGTTATTATCTAACATATATTTTTGCAATCTTGTTTCACTCTTGAAATACTTTATTCCTCCACGACGGGCATACATATCTTTCCCTACACGCACTTTTACAAGCTTTTCTTGAATATTATGAAATTTATAACCAGCCATAGCCAAACGTAACCATAAATAGTAGTCCTCCTCACAATACCAATCTATGAATCCACCGACCTTCAATACGTCATCTTTCTTAAGCATAACAGTAACAAGATTCATCGGACATCTAGATTTCATATATTCCTTAATATCTTCGTCAGTTTGTGGAACAATGCGAGATCCTACAACATTATCTGGAGTATTAACAAATTCGTCTATGATACCACCAATTACAGAAATATGTGGATATTTCTCAAAAGCATATAGTTGTTTCATAAATCTGCCAGGCAAAGAGATATCATCACTATCCATAATAGCAACAAGATTATTCTGAACTGATGACAATCCTGTTTGCCTAGCAACAGCATGCCCGGAATTCTTTGAAAGCCTAATAACGCGCAGAGACTTGAATTTACGCTCATATTTTTTAATCACATTATTTAGTTCATACCCTATAGGACCATCAACTACCAGAACAACTTCATTAGGTAAAGGCGTTTGTAAGAAGACACTATTTAAAGATTGATCAAAATGTTCTGCATTATCCCCATGATAAACAGACATGCAAACACTGAAGTTTATATCTTTACTCATCCTGTTTCAATATTATATTATTAATCTCGTAGTGAAAGGTCGCAGCATTTTTTTGCAAATCATGGTTTTTTCCTGCGATACGACATGCAGTATTTAACACCGTTTTTCTCTCTTGTTCTTTATTTAGTATAATGTCTATACAAGTCTTTAATTCCTCCCGATCTTTTGCATGCCATGCTGCACCTGTTTCTTTAATATATTTTGCTCCTGCAATATCAGGAGGAGAATACATTAAAAATGGATGCCCAGAAGAAATACTATCGGCAATCTTTGTTGAAAAGCCATATCTCAAAGATTCATTGAATCTCTCTTCTTGTGATTCCGTATGAAAAAGGATGGTAGAATTATACATAACTTTTATGACTTCATCATATGAAAGCATACCACGATAATTAATACCTGGACAAGCGTCAAATCTTTTTTTTATTTCCGGCAGAGGAATAGTTCCATAAACATCTAGTTTGTAATCAGTATTCATGGACTGAAGAACTTCGGCTATCTCAATTAATGCTTTAGAACGATTAAACCCAAAATTCCCCAAATAACTAAAAATTGGTGACTCTAAGTGTAAATTCTCAGAATTAGACACGAGGTTACTACTCGTATAAAGCACTATATGATTACCAGGGAATTCTTTTTCGTAATCAATTTTAAGCATCGAATTTAGATGAATAGACAGAACAACTCGTTTCATCGCCTTTCGGAAATGTTTTCTGTAGATTATTTGATAAATCTTAAACAATGAACAACTAAGAAACCTGCTTGGATAATAGTGATTATCATTAAAGAAATAAAAGCCTTCAGTATTGAACATCACTAGTGGTATTGATCTCTTTATCGAAATATCAGTAGCCATATCTAAAATAAAGGTCGCATCGGAATTCATGAAAATCACAACCTCAGGATCAAAATGGTTTACCCAATTTTGAAAAGTTACACTATTCCATCTTTTAAAACTCCATACAATATGTCGTAGAATTACGAGCCATGGAGTCTTGACTACTTTTGAAACACCTATAACAGTATTACCCTCACTACCTTCATTTGCTTTTATATCACAACGCTTGGCTTTTCCGAAATGTAGGAAACCTGTTAACGCACTTTTATCTGTAACTAGATAATAGTTATTGCATACCTGATAATTAGGTACAACTGTACTTACGCAGAACTGAGCAATTTTATTTTTAGGCCATCCATAGAAAAAATTTCCCAATGTTCTTCCATTGGAACTTGATTCAGAAAAACTATTGTTTGAAATAACTAAGATACGAGGATATTCTTGTTTATTCATAAAACTATTCTAATATGGGATTTGCCAGAAGAAATGATATGGAACAACATCCAAATAACCGTCTTTTGTCGTTAGATAAAAGAATCCTAACAAAAGAAGAGATGACATAAAGAAAACAACAGTTCTATTTCTCCTTGTAGAATAAGCTGCTACTAAATCTGGAAAAATCAGAGTAAAGAATATTGAAAAATAGAAACCAATTCTCGTAATTGCACCAGCCCCTATATATCCTAACGATTGGCATATAACAGCCAATGCAATCATACATCTTAACAGGTTATCTCTTGTACTCAAATTACTTATTTTTAGCGCCATAACAAATAGTATGACATATAATATGAAAAGCGAAATTGCTCCTCCTGAATCTTGATAATTTTGATAACGTGTACCAAATATGAAAGGAACCACTATTTTGACTATTACAGAAAGGAATGGCAAAAATACGAAAAAACTACATATAAAGATTCTACTCATAACAGAGTTAAAACGTATTCTATTCAAAGGATAAGCCAATAAGAATATCAATGCTGAACTATGTATAGAGGATGCCAAAAGAACAGTTGAAAAAAAAAGCCGATACTGTTTACGTAATATGAAAAACGCTGAAAGAAAGCTAATTGCAAAAGCTGTACTTTGTCTTATTGCTGAAAAACTTACTACGAATAGTCCAAAGCAAAAATAAGTAATAAATGATAGTATAATATCAAAAGACAATCTATAAAAAACAAAACCTATCAAGCTCAATTGTACTAAAGCTGTTATGGCAAGGAATACCTGAAATTGAGTCGAAAAAAGTGAAACGAGCTTACAATATAGAAGCCATCCCCTCTCCATGTTAGAAACTCTTGTTAAATCCCCATCTAATATTTGAATAATCGAAGCATCTATTGTTTTTTCAAACATATTGTAATAGTTAGCACTACCACTAGCACCGGACATTAAATCAATACCACAATAGGGTGAACGTAATGCCAACACTACCCATAGACCAAATCCAGCTAAAACACACACAGATTTCCTCTTTTGGGGATTAACCAAGAGCTTAAGTAGGAGTAAGTATATAAATAATAAAAAATAAACGACCATTCTTTTTACAAATACAATCTTACATATCTATCAAAGCATCTATTTATGTTAAAATATCCAACAGCCCTCTTCCTACATTCTATTCTCATTTTATCTCTATCTTTATGACCTTCACGCAAAATCAGATTCGCAACCGCATCTACATCTCCTTTATCAATCACCCATCCTGTATCTCCTGTTATAGCCTCTGGACTTCCCCCTGTCCTGTACGTAATGACAGGTGTCCCACAAGCCATAGATTCGAGGTTCGTTGTGGGATAGTTGTCTTCGTATGTCGGATTAACAAAAAAATCTGCTGCTGCATACATTTGGGCGAGTTCCGTCTGGTTTTGAGTTCGCCTAATGCCTAATATGCCTTTAGGAAGCACCTTTTGAACATCTTCAGTTACACCAACCAAAACGATAAGATAGTGTTCGTCCAGCACTTCGCGGAGCTTTATGAAATCGGGTAATCCTTTTCGTGCGCTCCATACATCAGCAACGCCAAGTATTATTCTCAAATCAGAATTAAAATCCCCCCATTGCTCTGAATATAGCGCCACATACTTCCCAAAAACATCTTTTTGGTCGTATTGTCTTAATGCCAATTCGCGACATGTTTGTTTTAATTCCTTTTGTCCAAATGTAAGTAGTTCCTTAACAGCAGACAAGACCATCACTATATTGCCTGCCTCAACAATCTTGCACGTATTACCATCGTTAAACTCTGTGCTGGCCGTCTTGTTGTAAGCCACGCAAGGTGTTCCGCATGCAAAACCCTCAACCGTTGTCATGCCAAATGTCTCCTCATAACTTAGGTTCAAAACCACATCTGCCAACGAATACCAGTCCACCAATTCCCGTTGTGTCTTAGTTCTTGGTAGTCCCAATATGCTCTTTGGCAATTTCTCTCGTTGCCTTTCCTCCAAACCAATCAACACTATTATCATGTCTTCTGGCAAGATACCGGCTAGTTTTTGATAGTCCTTTAATCCTTTCCGTTCACTCCACACATCAGCCACCCCAAGAAGAATCTTTTTTCCTTCAAGCGCATAAATGTGCCTCAGTTCATCAAGCCCAGAATCTGAATGAACTATTGGTTTAAAGATATTAAGGTCTATTCCATTGTTGATGACTTTCACGGGGAAATCCCTCATAAACGATTCCTTTACCACTCCTGCCATCCACTTTGATGGTGTGATAATGGTAAGGTCTAGCCCTTTAACCATCGTTTTCCTTCTCTTATGCATCTCATCGCTCCTGTCGACAAACCAGCTGAAACGTTTCCTGTCAGGACAATTATTACAATTTGTCTTCCACTTATTACAGCCTAACATATCAAAGTAGGGGCAGTATCCTGTGACAGCCCAGCAGTCATGAAAAGTCCAGAAAACTTTAATATGCTTTTCACGCAGATAATCGAACAACATTGTAAGGTTCACGTCATGACTGTGCAGTACATGCAGATGGACAATGTCGGGTTTTATCTCTTCAAGATGACGAATCAATCTTTTTGTCGCGCTCTTCGCCTCAAAACCGTAAGTGCCAAACACTTTCTCGCGCAATGCTTGCCATCTGGCGTAGTGGTCATTTTCATATTTGATAGCAAGCGGATAGTCAGACTTCCACCGACTATAGAGGATATAATTCTCCACACCTTTTTTGCTGAGCAACTCGCTGACAGCAACACATATCTTTCCTGTACTACCCTTATTGCAGACGCTATTAATCTGTACTATTCTCATACTTATTCACTCTCTTTTTCACGTTTTTCTGTGTTTTATGTAATATCGCCTTAATCAGAGATTTCTCTTCTCTACTCATAGCAAATAATAAGGCAGAAATTAATAATCCTATAGTCGTAGCAATACTTGTGAGAGTCAATCTAACAAAACTTGGAGATAAAATGAATAATGGTGTCATTCCCATAATAGTCATCAAAATAGCGGTACCTATTAACGGAAACAGTACTTTTGCTAAATAGTTCTTTAATTCTAAACCACATTTAATTCTCGCAAAATATATTATTACAATATTTCCTCCTATGGCCCACACTAAGATCATTGGAATATACAACCATAATGGGCTACCTCCTAACCAAAATGCTATCCATACTAACAAAACTGGCAAAGCATTCATTATACTCTTCCAAATTGCGTAATTCTTTATATCACCTAATGCATAAATTGCAGTCGAAACACTATTGGCCATCTGCAACAAAATATTCTGAACAAACAATAATACAACAAAAAGAGAAGCCCATGCAGGCACTTCTTTCAGCCAAAGAGACAAAACATATTTTATCTCTAATGACAATGGAATGCCGAAAAACATAGTCAATAATGCAGAATATTTGCAACCTGCCAGAGCTGCATTATTCATACCAATGTTGTCATTTGCACCTGCACTTTTAGTAATAACAGGGTTTAATGCCTTTACCATATTACCAGAGAACATTGATAGAGCACCATTAACCTGATGGGCAATACCCTGAGCCGCATTAAGAACTGTACCATAAAAATGATTAAGAACTATCCCGATACCCTGTGCTGTGAAAAGACTACTGATAGCTGTTAGAAAATTCCAACCAAAAAAAAATGTAATTTGCTTAACTAATGACCAATCCCAATAGCGATGAGGTGAGACAATACACTCACTATAATGGCGATGACAATACCACCTCAAAATGCATAATGTTATAATAGGGACACACGCCATTAAAACACCATAAACAATAAGTTTATCATAACAAGTAAAAACACAGATAAATGCAACGCCTAGTTTTAGAATAGATTCTATAATCCCGACTATCGAATAATACAACATATTTTCATGAGCAGTCATGACTGCATCATAAGGAACATTGATAATAGTCAATACAGAACTAAATACGAGACTAAAATAAATTACCTTAGCAGCAAAAATACGATCCGCCTCTAAATTAAACACACCATTAAATAATGGATACATTGCACTTACAAATATGATTAACGTAAAGATTGCAATAACGAAATGAAGTACTATACTAATATTGAATATTGTTCTTTTCTTCTCCATCTGCCCTTCACCCTCTGCGTATGACAAATAACGTTGAGTAGAATTGGCCATGGTACTATTAAGGAAACTAAGCATAACAATGGCACCTCCAACAACATTAAAGAGTCCAAAATCTGACGCTCCAAGAGAAGCCAAGATCAAACGGGTGGAATATAGCGTTGAAAATACTGCTACCCCCATCTTAATATATAAATACCCCGTATTCTTTATTATGCGAGTTGAAGATGACATATTCGATAATTATTTCCAAAAAGCACTATAAGAATGGTGAGTAACCCGTCGTTCCACAGGTGGAAGATTCATATAGTCACCATATACATTTCTTAGACATGTATCATATCCAATAGGTACAGGATATTTCCCACCTTCAAACTCCACATCTATGGAAGATGAAAAAACAATATCCTTGTTCATATGGCTAATGCCATCTGATATTAGAATATAGTTTCCTTTATAACCTGTATCTAATTTATTATAAGATTGTGCTAATTTATTGATTCGATTAATATACTTCGAAACAGACACAATACCTAAATCATTAATTATGTGGTAAAAAGCAGCATAAATGTTACGCCCAAAGGTTCTAATGATAGACTGACCAGGTCCATAACTTAATGTTAGCCTATTTATCATCTTTTGGTATTTCTGTATCTCTCTACACAAATTCTGTGCTTCGACAACATTCGAGGGGTAATTATCTACAGGGAAAATATCAACATCAACACCAATAACCTGATATTTGGGTCTTACCGATTCCTTTTTGATTGTATATGTGTCAATAACTTTTCCTATCGCATATGGATAATTCTTTGTATTGTTTGGTGTTAACAATTTATATCGATCTGAATTTAGATTTAATGAACATAAGGACATATAATCTTCACGAGGCATCATTAAATCAATATCATCGTCCCAAGGTATAAATCCCTTATGGCGGACAGCTCCTATTAACGTCCCATATGCCAACCAATATGTCAGATGATGTTCTTTACATATACCATCAAACCATTTGAGAATTTCAAGTTCACATTGTTTTATTTCTGTTATGGTCATTTCTTTCATGACAAATAATCAAATATATTACACATTCATATTGGGCTCTATAATTCTCTTTATCAACAATTCGGCCACTTTTTCAGCCTCTGACAAATATACTCTTTTTGGTATATCAACGTCGAATCTATTCTTCACCTTCTGAATGAGTTCATCCGTATATACCAGACATCCATCCTCCACATTCTCTATGCCATCACAATATATTGAAATACGATTTACCTTCTCCATTTCATCAAGTGAATAATTCGGAGCCATATATCCCTTTACCTCGTCGTCTGTTCCATCAATGATAAATGGATAGCCTCCAATATGGCCATCAACGCCTGGTGTATGAATCTTTATCTTCTTCTTCTCTTTGATAGAAGTAAGAGTACTGTATATGATATCAAAGTTACTTGAAGCATTCATCATATTACGCTTCTGGTTGGTTGGCATCGGGATACCACATGCCTTAAAGACATCATCATGGTCTATTTCCATTTCCTTACCCTGATACTTGATGCTCAAAAGTAACTTAACACTCTCCGTATGGCCTTCCTTACTAATCACCACATCATGGAAATGACTTGCCACAAGCGTTATATCAATTTCATCCAAGTTCTCAATACCAAACTTATTTGCCACAAAGAACTTCATACGCGGTATTAAGTGATTTAAATTACCGCTTCCAAAATCAAAATAAGGCATACCAGCACTTTTTAACCAAGGAATAACAGCATCTGAATAGGACGTATTTATACTAATTGCATTACAATCAGCCTTGCCGTATGCCTCCATAATGTTCTTTCCCAGCAAGACAGACATTGGACTCCAAATTCCATATGCACGAAGATTTGACCAGGATATAGTACCATATTTCAATCCCGCGTACAGACGACTACTATTTACTATAAAATCAGGCTGTATTTTGCGAAGAGTGTTCTCTATTGACTCAACATTTTTGAAATCACAGCCTCCCTCAACCACAATCTCACTACGCATTTGCCTGCGTATAGTAGCAGCTGTACGAATGATATTAACATCTTGTTGCATCTTTTCCGCATTTCGACCAACTACTACAATACGTAATTGAGGGTCTGCAAGAGATACAAGATAATCAAGCAGATAGCATCCTACACTACCCAAGCCAAAAATTGCTATGGTAATTTTCTCGCCTTTCTCAATCTTCTCTTTTAAAAGATTTAATTTCTCATTTAATGTCTTCATCATAAAGGGCTTTATTATTCTGTCTTCAATATCTTATATTTCAAGAATTGCGTAGCAATAAACACCGCCAAGCAACCACCACAAAGTTTACCTACCATAATAGGCAGGATAAGTGAAGGTTGGAAATTAGCCGCAAATGCTAAATGGTCGCCAATCAAGAAAGCACAGCAGACTGAGTATGCTATACACTTCACTTTATCATTAGGTTTTAAATCCTTCACGATAGCGAATAGTGCCAGCACATTGGCCGTGGCAGCCAGGATTCCTGTGGTGGCATCAGCTGAGAGACCAAGCCTGCTACCTACTGCATCGAGCGGTTTTGCCAAATAGGTCTTTATAAGATATACCATCGGGAAAGCGCCGCAAAGCATGATACCAATATATCCAGAAATTTCCAACGCACGGTTAATGTCTACTTCATCAGCAATGATGGGTTCAAAGCCCCACGTGCCGAATATCTTAGAGAATACTCCAGTAAAATACTCAACCACACAAAGAACCAAAACAATACGCAAAGCAGTATCCATAACCTTTCCAAACACATTAAATCCTTTGATCATCTTCTCTGGAATCAGATAAAGGCCCAATGCAATAGTTCCGCAAATGATAATTAATGGGATAAGATTACGGAATATTAGCCAAAAACTTAACGTCAGTTGATAGGTGGCTTCTCCATTCGTAGTAATAGTTTCGCGAATCATTGGGTTACTGAGAGCAATGATAATTGATGCCACTAAAACACCTACAGGGATTGTAATAAAGCCAACCATTTCACCCATCGCAAGATAACGACGATCCTCCTTCTTTAGCATCTTCAGTGCAACAGGGATAGAGAACACAA
>AUXO012579254.1_pt1 | contig 11168 bp, 10 predicted proteins | sample 768731 | NCBI WGS metagenome assembly AUXO01 (sample SAMN02715735, study PRJNA202380) | gut metagenome | biome: sheep rumen | host: Ovis aries | place: New Zealand: Palmerston North | reverse complement strand
AACAAACAAACATTTCTTCATATAATCACCCCACAATACAAATTACTGACAAAATCTCATAAAAAATATAATAAATAACGTCCATAAAACAATTAATACACTAATAAACATTATAATAAAATCATACTTATGCATATCAATTTTATGACTAATTTTATTGTTTGAAAAAGTTAACAAAATAACCGGAATTAAAAGAGGAATAAAATATCTACATTGAACACCAAATATATCCGTTTCACCAACTGGGGTAAAAGATAAATACAAAGCAGTCCATATAAGCACTATAACTGCCATATTAATAATCACATTAAAAACTTTTAATTTATTAGATATTTTATTTTTACTAGAATAAGAATCAGTTGTTACAACAAACACTAATAATAAAAGTAATAAATTATATAAATTTATCGGAATATCTGATGAAATATAACCATAATTAATCAAAGCCGAAGAACTAATAAATTCATAAGTAAATTTCTTTACTGCAGTGTTGTAAAGTAAGTTCATATAACCAAAAGGGTGTAAAACAATATTTTTCAATTGCCCAGACACACTTGTACTTCCACCACGCAAATCTCCTATAGAATAACTACCACTTACCGTTGGCAATACAAATGTTGATAAAACAAGTAAACACAAAAATATAGTTCCTAGTTTAAAATATCTCTTTTGAACAACATTATTAAATTTTTCTTTAGGAATAAATAGCAAAAGTAAAATTAATGGAATATAAACAGCTTTAATAAAAGATGCAAAAATAATAGACACATATAAAATCAAAACTTCTTTAAGGCTAATTTTCATTTTGTCATCTTCTATTATTTTTAAAAATTGCGCAACAAACAAACAAATAGATGCTATTATAGGTGAATCATAAGAAAACTGTGTTGCCAAAAAAATAGATGATGGCAATAAACCAATAACAGACATTATTCGCTTACCACGCGGAACAATCTTTATTGCAAAATACATAACTAAAGAATAAAATAATAAAATTGAAAATTTCGTTATAATTATTTTCATAACAAAACTAAATCCAAGCCACGAACAAACCTTCATTACTAGGCCAGGAATTACATAACCAATTTCATTATATGTAATAAATCTTGACTTGTTTTCAGAAGAAATGACTTTATCATGAGAATTTAAATAATTATTTTGCATACTTCTTTCTTCAAACGCATCAATATTATTACCAAAAACCATTATACCTTTCATATCACTAGAAGATGAAGTCCAATCAGTTTTTCCATCTATATCACAAACAATATAAGTATTCATGAAATGAATTTGATCATCCCAAGAATAACTAGTTGTATGAGGCTGTAAAATAATAAATAAGCTTCCAATAATCAAAACTAATGACAAAAATAACTTTTCTATTTTTTTATCAAATAAATTAAATTTTGAATAACAATATATAATAATAATAGCAGCAAAACTAAGCAAAAATAAAATAAATAAATAAAAATTAAAAGTCACAGAATTATCTATTTTTATGCTAGTAATAATACTATTATCGTTATTAAAACTAATTAAAACATCTTTAACTTTCGAATTAATTGGCAAAACGGATTTATTAAAAGTTTTAACCAAAGTTTCTGTCTTTTCTTCAACAGTTTTATTACCATAATAATCTTTAGTTTTAAATTTTATTTTTACATCATTATTTTCTTTAGTCTTAAAATTTATTATAAGTTTTTTTACATAACCATCATAATTTAATTTAATCTGCTTATTGTCAGCAGTAGAAACTTCATAATAATTGATATTTTTAACAGTTCTATCTTGACTTTTTAGAAAAAATACATTGAAATTACTAATAAGAAAACTTAAAACAAATGAAATACTAACTACTGTAAATACCAATAAAACTTTTCTATTTTTTTTCATTATTATTCCCCCCTACAAAAGGATAAATAGAAACAAGAAAAACAAACATAAATAATGGATACCAAAGACAAAAATAATAGTTTTCTAATCCATAAGTAATTAATTGAAGTGTTTGCTTTAAATCGCCTTTCAAATGAGCTTTTTCATTAGCAGATGCAACTTTTAATTTGATATTATCGCCATCATTATCAACTATTTTTAATAAATATTTACCATTTTTTAATGGAGGACATTCAAATACCATTTCACTAACAGCATATTCATCAACAAAAACATTAAAAATTTCGTTATTTTTTTCATCATGTAAACTAATAGATAAATTATCATATTTATCACTTACTAAAAAAAAGCGAAGTTTAACAATAGACTTATCAGATATATTAATAATTTCTTCAACTTCAGAACCAAATTCTTTTTCGCTTGCTTCACTTTCAGGATTATAATACGCATGTTCTGCTATATGTCTTAATGGTCTAATAAATAAAACTATAAATATTAAGATAGACAACAAAACTAAAAAATAGTATACATATAAAACCTTTTTATTTTTTTTCATCAGAATTCACCTCAAGCATGAAACTATAAGTATCATTCAAATTTTTATTATAATAAATATCATTATTTAAATCCCAATTATCTCTAATTAAGTTTTTTTCAGTTTCAGAAAGTTCAAATCTTTCTTTTCTTTTATAATCCTTTTGAAAAATATACAAATGAGATAATAATACATTTTGATATTTGTTTTTTAATAATTTCAAATTAAAATCAATAGAACTTAATTTGAAATCAACATCATCTCTAAACCCCCTAACTTCTTCATACTTCTTCTTTTCAAACAACATAAACACATCACAAATTGCACTATAATTATATGGAACCAAAAGTCTACCATACAAACCATATGAATCCGTAAAATAACTAGAAAAAGCATTTATATAAATATTTTTATTATTTAATATTAAACCAGCACTTTTTATCATTTTTCCGAAATGATAAATTTTTGGTCCAACAGCACCAATATCTTTTTGAGATGCATAACCGATTAATTCTTCAATTATATTAGGGTTATCAATTTTAATTTTTCCAGAAACAATTAAAACAAAATCACCTTTAGAATTGCGAATAGAAGTATTAATCTTATCATAATCAGTAACAATAGTTTCAAAGTTTTTATAATTAAGTTTTTTTAATTCTTTTTCATTATTCTTAACAATTCGATCATTGCAATCAACCATAATAATCGAAAGTAATGGTTTACTTTTTAAATTAAAATGAACAACATAGTGAGTAACTTTTATAGGAGTAGTAACATAACCGTCTAATCCTCTTCTCTTTAAAGCATCTTCTACAGCCATTTTCCCATTTAAAATGGCATATTCTTTATTCTCAATAGTATCAGCAGTAGAACCAGGAACTTTCCTCCAGTGGTACAGTATTTCAGGAATATGTACTATCTTTTTTGCCTTTTCAGTTGCTCTTAAAAACAAATCAAAATCCTGCGCCCCTACATACTCTTCTCTAAAGTATCCAATACTATCTAAAAGACTTTTTTTTATTACTGTAAAATGACAAATGTAATTACCACCAAAAAAGCTATATTTTGAAAAATCAGGTTTAAAATGAGGCTCACACAAATTCCCATCCATATCTTCTTTATCCTCATCAGAATAAATAAAATCAACAGTTTTATCATTATTAATTTCAGAAACAACTCTATAAAGTGCATTTTTATCAAGTTTATCATCATCATCCATTAAAGCTACATATTCACCCTTGACTATTTCCAAAGCACTATTAGTAGCTTTTGAAATATGACCATTTTCTTTACGATATACAACTCTAATTCGACTATCCTTTTTTTCATATTCTTTCAAAGTATCTAAAGTATCTTGATTAGTTGAATGGTCATCTGCGATACAAATTTCAAAATTACTATAACTTTGATTCAAAATAGAATCCAAACAATCTTTTAAAAAAACAGGTTCAATATTATAAACTGGAATAACAAAACTTATTAAAGGATTATATTCAAGTCGTCTTGGAATACATTTTTCTCTATTTTTAAGCCATAAATTATATTCATTAATAACAAATGGATTATAGTATTCCCTTTTCATAGAAAGTCTTCTTTTAAAAGAGTTAAAATATTTTTTCCAATACTTAGGCGGAATAATAAAATGATGTCTATGCCACATAACACTAATAATATTTTTAATAAAAGAAAATAATCGCATATTATAATTCCTCCGCAAATCTCTTTTCTAATTTTTGGAATATTTTAAATCCAATAAACAAAATACATAAACATAAAGCAAATATAAACAAGATTTCTTTAAATGGTGGGAATACTTGCTGATATAAAATTTGTCTATAAAAGCTTATAATATGAAACATCGGGTTAATTTTAAAAAGTGCAAGTAGATTAGATGGTAACATAGATGGTTCATAAACAATTGGGCATAGATAAAACATTAGCATCATAAAAATATTAATTATATATTCTACATCTCTAACATAAACTGTGATAGCTGAAAAAATGAAAGAAAAACCAAGCTGTAAAATATATTGCATCAATGCTATTATAGGAAATAAAATAATCGTTTTAGAAATACCAATACCACTAATTAATAAAGTAATAAAAACAATAAACTCAGTTATCAAAAAATTAAGTAAATTACTTGTCACAGTAGATAAAGGAAGTATCTCTCTCGGGAAATAAACTTTTTTAATTATTCCTTCATTAGTTACAATACAAGCAGCACTTTGGGTTATAGTATTATTAAAAAAAGTCCAAGGCATTAAACCAATAATTAAATAAACAACATAATTTTCTATTCGATTACCCATAATATGAGGGAAGACCAAAGAATATATTAAAAGTTGAAAAAGTGGATTTAAAAAACTCCACAAAACACCTAAAAATGATTTTTTATATTTTCCTCTAAAATCTTTTTGTACAGAAGTTTTTAAAAATTCACGATAATTATAAACATTAGAAAAAAAACTCATATTTAATCACCCACATTCTTTCAAATATTCATTAAGAACTGTATTAGTTTCTCCATCTAATTTTATTTTACCATTACTTAACCATACAGCTCTATCACATAAAAATCTAACTGACTCAGTAGAATGAGAAACAAATACCATTGTTTTTCCTTGTTGTTTAAGTTCAAGCATTTTATTTAAACACTTATCCTGAAATTTTTTGTCACCAACAGCTAAAATCTCATCAATGAGCAATATATCAGCGTCAACATTTATAGCAACTGAAAACGCAAGTCGCATATACATACCAGAAGAATATGTTCTAACAGGGGAATCAATGAAATCACCAAGTTCAGAAAAAGCAATAATTTTATTAATTCTCTTATCGATTTGCTTTCTTGTTAATCCAAAAATAGATGCATTGAAATAAATATTTTCTCTACCAGAAAAATCTGGATGAAAACCAGCACCAAGTTCTAACAAAGAAGTAAGTTTACCCTTAACTTTAATTTCACCACTATTAGGATAAATAATTTTAGTAATTAATTTAAGTAGTGTACTTTTACCACTACCATTAACACCAATTAAAGCAACCGTTTCGCCTTTTTTAATTTTAAGATTAATATTCTTTAGTACATGAAAAATATCTTTTTTATTATTTTTAAATCTAATTACTTTTTCCTTTAAAGTGTTAGCTTTGTCACCATATATAATAAAATCTTTGTTTAAATTGTTAATTTCAATAACATAATCATTATTTTCCATTTAATTCCTCCAACCTATAATTAGTTTAACACATATATAATAAAAAATCCAATTAGCTATCGATCATATCAAATAAGTCAATCCATTCATTAACAATTAAATCATTTGGCCTTTGTAACGAAATTTTTCTTGAGCACTTTCCAAATCTTTTTAAAATTTTTGGGTCATTAGCAATTTTAAGCATACAATTAACATACTCTTCTATATCATAATTATTTACAATAAATCCATTTTGATTATTTTTAATTAATTCAGGTGCTGCAGAAATATTATAAGATATAACCGGAAGCCCAAATTCAATTGCTTCAGTTAAAACCATTGGAAACCCTTCATATAAAGAAGGCAATAAATAAATAGATGAGTTCAAATAATACTTAACTACATTTTTTGAATATGCTTCTATTTTAACAAATTTTTCCAATCCATAGCTTTTTATTTTTTTTAAATAAGTTTCTTTTAGAGCACCATCACCAACAATAACAAGTTTCCAATCATTATTTTTTTTATGAAAAATATTAAAAATATCAATTAATGTTTCATAATTTTTAACTGGAACAAATCTTCCTAATGATAAAAATTGTTTATTCTTCAAATTTGATACATGTGAAGATTCCATCGATTTTGGATTATTAATTACAATAGCATCAAAACCAAATCTTCTTTTCAGGTATTCTTTGTCATATTGTGTCAGAACAACATAAGAATCCAATTTTTTAAACATATATTTTGTATATTTATCTTGATTATAATGTCTTCTTCCTTTAAAGTCAAAATATGCATCAGAAAAACTATGTTGCCATCCTATAGTTTTTGCTTTTATTTTTTTACTAACACGAGCAAGCATAGTGTTATAAATAGTTGACAAACTGATCACATAATTATATTTACCTTTATTAATTGCATGAATAAGAAGTAGTTCCGTTATAACATCACAATTAATAAATTTTTGTATTAATAAATTATCTTTATATTTTCCACTATTTAAATTCTCGTTATAAAGTCTATCCCTTATTTGTCGTAACTTAATAACATATTTATTATTATATCCCCTTACAAACTTAATGTTAACTTTATCACTAAGTCCATATATACTATAATCAATTTTTGCATTAATATCAGTACATAATATTGTAACATCAAACCCTTTGTTAACAAAAAGATTTGATAAAATAGAAACAACACGTTGTTCCCCTCCCAAAGTAAAAGGGGTTGCCATAAAAAAACAAATTTTTTTCATATTATCACCCATTAATCAAAAATTTTATTCCATTCACGATAAGAAATAAATTTCTCATAAATTATAGAATTGCGATGATTATTTATAATCGCACTTTGCGATTCATAAACTTTTAAATATTCTTTCTTCTTTATAAAAAGCCGCATCTCTTCAGGGCTAAGAAAAACTTCTTTATCGTGTTTTAAATGATATCTATCAAAATAATACAAATTAAGTTTAGGTGCAGAACTAGTAACCATATTACTTACCCACCTATGATGACGATGACCATATTCACCATCAGGATTATGAGTAACAATAGTTTTCCAATTTTTATAATTAACTATTTTTCCAAGTTCAGCATCAATCGTAGAATATATTTTATCCCAATTAGCTGCATGACCATTAACAACCTCAATATAACCAAGAGATAAAAAAGAATCGTTAGTTAGCCTCATTGCATGTTCAAATTCCTTTTCACGAAGTTCGTTAGTACCACATGTAACACATACAACTACATATTTATCTTTAATTAAATGCATTCCACCCCAAAGTAAATCATCATCAGCATGAGCAACAATCATAAGATTGTCAGCATCATCCAAAACAGATAAATCTCTACCTTTATTTGCTAATACAGAGTTATCATAAATAATAAATTCATATATCAAAAATCCTATTAACAGAATTAAAAAAAACAATGACAATGTGTTCTTTTTCAAAAAAAATCAACTCCTACTCCCAATATTCGCCCCATATTTTATTGTATTTTTCAGGCTTAAATTTTGAAAAACCAGCATTATGAGTAAATGTAAGTTCACCAAAATAAATTTTACCATCAACATTATATAAGTCTACTCTTACATAATCAAAATCCTCACTTAATTTTTTGGAAATACGAATCATCTCATCAAAATTTTTAGGTTTAGAAACTTTATTAGGATTATTAGGTAAGCCAGTTGTTACATCAAGTAAATTAAAATTTTCATCATAAATATTCCTTGTATGTTCACCAAATCGATCAAATTCAATTTGTAAAAAACACCTAAATTGACCATTATTATTAAAACAATGAAATTTATAATCACTAGGTACATTACCTTTATTGTCTAAAAGAAGTTTTTCACATATTATTCCTCTAGAGATTTTTTTATAAAACATCTCACCCCAAACATATGCAAAATCAACTTTTAAATAATTATTTAAAAGCTCAACAATCTGTGTTTTTTCTTCCATGCTTTTATCAAAAATCACTTTTATAGTTCCAGAGCCACCAGCCGTTTTTAAAACACATTTATTTGGCATTTTATCAAATAATTTGTTAGACATTTTTTTTGCAGTAAAATAGCACGGTATTAAATAATTATCACCAATCTTTTCTGATACATATTTTCTTACTCTTATCTTATCAGCACAAATAGGAAATAAAGGGTTCTTATCAAGCTTTCTAGTATTAATTTTTTCAGTAAAAAGAACCGGATTATCAAAATCATAAATATACCCATGCATTTGCTTATAATATTTCATTATCATCTTTTTTTTGCCAAAAACCTTACTATAAAAATATTTGTTTAACAATATTTGTTTTCTAAGAGAAGAAAATTTATTTTCCATAAATTACACCTACTTTTTAAAGAACTTTCGTATTTTTTCCTTGATTTTCCAAAATCTACCACTATAGATAAGTTCGAGTTTATGATTAAGTTCATTCTTTTCAAAACCTAATTTATTTAATTTCATATTACATTCACATATTTCATTGGATAATTTTTCGATAACATCTACAAAACACTCATCATTTAAAATATCCATTTCTAAATCAATAGCAAGTTTATCATGTTCTTTAAAATTACCAGAAACAATTATAAAAGGATTTTCATTAAAAAACAGCTTAAATTCATCATAATCAATCACATTTATAAATTCACAATTATTAATAATCTTTCCATTAACTTTTATTCCCTTTAAAATCGTAGACCTAATATGACATGGAGCAATTATAAATTTATCAGTATTTTTAGGAATAGTCGCTTTTATTGTATAAATGTTATTTTTAACAATATAATTACCTTGAACATCTAAACTTAAATCATAATTGTCTTCTGCGCCAAAATATAACCTGTACTTTTCAATTTTTCGAACACTATTATGTTTTTTCCAATCAAACCATTCATTATCAAAAACTTTTTTGTTAATCCATTTGACTTTTAAACCTGTTTGAAAAATACAATAATTAAATGATAACTGATCTCTATGGCTATAATTAATAATCATGTCAAACCAAATTTTCATGGTTTGAGAAACCTTATCACTATTTCTTTTAATGAAAACAGTACTTTCAATTAATCCATTGTTATCTGGATAATTTTTTTTCCTATAAAAATTTAATATTTTTATAACATTTTCTTTTGTTTCTTTTCCAAGTTTAACGCATTCATATGCTTCATCAGTTATATTATTTCTAACTCCATGTTTAAATGCTATAAAATCATGTTTGTCATCCAAATAAAAATATATAAAATCTGATATTTTTTTCTTAAAAGAAACAGCCGCATCCATCCATAATAAAATATCATATTTTTTTAATATTTCATGACCAAGTATTTTAATTTTACGTGCAAGTTTTACATTAGAAAGTTTATCATCTTCAATATATATCACTTTCCAAGACTTTGATTTAATTTCCTTATTATTAGTAAAGCAATAATAATCAATACCTTTTTCTCTATTCACCTCTTTTAAATTATCATAATTTCCAGTTATACAAGTATAAACACATATTTTATCCATAACAAAATCCTCTCAAAAATACTTCATTAATTATTTTATCATTAATAATGTTTACCATCAACATAAATAAACTTTTATATTCTTTTTAATAATTAAATTTTTATCTACCAATAGAATAATAAAATAAATTATATTGCTTAATATCTTCTAAATTATAACAATTTCTGCCATCATATAATTTAGGACATTTCATTAATTCTGAAAATTTATTTAAATCATAATCAATTATCTCTTGATGCTCAGTCATAATAAATGCTGCATCACAATCTTTAATACAATCATCTATAGAAGAAAAATAATTTATCTGATTATTAAATATTTTTTTAAAATTTTCCAAAGCTATTGGATCATAAACATTTATTTTAACTCCATAATCTAATAATAACTTAACGTTTTCTATTGATGGAGCCTCTCTTAAATCATCAGTACCAGGTTTAAATGATAAACCTAATATTGCCACTTTTTTTCCTTTAATAAAATTATTAAAATCACTTTTAAATCTATTAAACAATTTCAACTTTTGAAGTTTGTTTACTTCTATAGCTGCAGAAATAGTTTTAATTTCACTATCTAAAGATTTGCTAAGCCAATGAAGTGCCTTTGTATCCTTAGGAAAACAACTTCCACCATATCCAATTCCAGCATTTAAAAACTTACTGCCAATTCTACTGTCATAAGACATTCCTTTAGTAACTTGAGATATATTAGCACCTATAGCCTCACAAAAATTTGCAATTTCATTAATATACGAAATTTTTAAAGCCAAAAAATCATTAGATGCATATTTTACCATTTCAGCACTTTTTCGATCCATTTCTAAATATGGAACATTATAAGGTTCTCTAGTTAACGGCTCATACATCTTTTTAATAGTTTCACGGCTAATTTCATCATCAATTCCTACTACTATTCTTGATGCATAAAGAGTATCATGAACAGCGGTACCTTGAGCTAAAAATTCAGGATTGCTTACTATATAAAATTTAAAATTACTATCAGTGTTCATTAATTTTTCAATATTATCATTTGTTCCTATTGGAACAGTAGATTTAATAATTATTATTTTATCGCTTTTGGAACTTTCTTTTATTTGTTTACACACAGAATATACATAATCCAAATTAGCAGACCCATCTTCTCTCTCAGGAGTACCAACGCAAACAAATATGATATCAGAATATTCATACGCTTTTTTATAATCCAACGTATATTTAATTTTTTGCTTATTTTTATTCATTAAAAGTTCCAAATCTTTTTCATAAATAGGACTTTTACCACTCTCCATAAGTTTTATTTTTTCTTTGTCAATATCTACACAAGTTACCTCATGACCAATTTCGGCTAAACACACAGCAGTAACCAATCCAACATAGCCTGTACCTGCAACTGCAATATTCATAAAATCACCTACATTCCTAATAAATTATATCATATTTATAAAATAAAAAAAAGAACCATAGTGGTTCTAATATTTAAAATATTTAGGACTTTTTGATAAAGTCAAATGTTTAGCATC
>AUXO014168078.1_pt1 | contig 11171 bp, 12 predicted proteins | sample 768731 | NCBI WGS metagenome assembly AUXO01 (sample SAMN02715735, study PRJNA202380) | gut metagenome | biome: sheep rumen | host: Ovis aries | place: New Zealand: Palmerston North | reverse complement strand
GCACAACGTCCCCCATTAAAATAATAAAGGGGGCTTGGGGGAAAAGTGCCCTCTTAGTGCGAACTGCGCTAGTTTTAGGCGGTTGTGCTAAGCCTTACAGGGCAATTGTCCCCCATTATATTGGTAGTAATACAGTAAAAGTAATTTTCCCGTCAGCAAATCCGGCTGAAATTTTTCCCTTGTGGATGCTGACAATGCTTTCCGCCATAGATAAGCCGATACCATAGCCATGCTTTTCGCTGTTGCGTGAGGAATCTTCCCGATAGAAGCGGTCAAAGAATTTCGAATAATCGACAGTTTCGCCGTCTTTGTAGTCATTTGTGACAGCAAGGACGGCATTTTTTTTCTGTGCCGAGAGGGAAACGGAGACAGTGCCGTTGTCGTCGCAGTATTTAACAGCGTTATCTGTGAGGATAGAAACCAGTTCATGAAGGCTTTTCATGTTGCCTTTGAGGGTGATACCGCCGGCAATTTCGGAGGAAAACTGTTTTCCCTGCTGTGTGACAACCAGACGGAATGATTCAGCAACTTCTTTGACCTTTGCGGAAAAATCAAATTCTTCCGTTGTGAGATTTTCATTTTCAGCAGATTCTTCCAGCCTTGCGAGGGTGATTAAATCAGCCACAAGCCCTGAAAGCCGTCTGACCTGATTGAGAATACTCTCTGTCCATTCAGATTTTCCGTCCATTGCCTCAATGACTTCTGTATTGGCGGAGATAATAGCGAGGGGGGTTTTTAATTCGTGCCCTGCATCTGTGATGAAACGCTTTTGTTTTTCATAGGCTTCAATCGTGGGCTTGATGGCTCTGTTGGAGAAAACAGACACCAGCACGAAGAACACCAGAAAACAAAATATACTGCTCAATATGGAAAATAACTGCATATTCTGGAAACGATACAGGCGGTTTGTGGCATCCATGAAGATGGTCAGGCTGTAACTCTCATCTGTCAGACCTGCATCAGGGTAAGTTTCGCATAAATCCTCACCGCTGATTTGTTTCCGCTGGTAGAAATAAATTCCGTCAGAGGTTTCAATTCTCCCAGCATTTTTTTTAGAATCTGTCAGAATAAATTCCTGAATATCCTCATCCGAAACGGAAGCGATATGTTCATAGTCAGTCATGACGAGATTTCCGCAGTCGTCAAGAATCATTGAAAAATACCTTGTTTCATAGGGTAATTCCTGATTGACGTGGAAGAGGAAATTTTCTTTCCTGTGCCAGTCCATAGGCATCCGACCGTTATTGTCAAGAATAAATTCCAGAATGGAATCAATTTCCGAAATCGTCGAAGCGTAGGTGACAAGATTGATACTGACCATGACGACCGCCAGAATAATCAGAATCGCCCCTGATGCAATGAGGATAAATTTTTTCCGGAGTTTGCGAATCATGCGCTTTCCCCAACGACATACAGCGTGAAACTGCCGTTTTCCTCTCCGGAAATGGTAATGTCTGCATTGATGGATTGTAACTTGCTGTTCAGGAAACATACATACATCCAGACCGCTTTTCCGTTTCCGTCATTATTCCAGATTTTGTCAAGGATTTCCTCTGTTGAGATGGCAATTCCGGCATGATTCATGAACAGTTCCGCCAGTTTGACTTCTTTATTTGCAAGGCGGATACTGTTTTCACAAGAAAGCGACTGTTCGGATGTGTCCAGAATTACCGAACCGACAGTTAATTTTTTCTGTGTGTAGGTATCATTTCGTCTGGTCATGGAGCGGATTCTTGCAAGGAGTTCGCCCATGGCGAAAGGCTTTGTCAAATAATCGTCTGCCCCTGCATCCAGTCCGGTGATACGGTCATCAACTTCCGCCTTCGCTGTCAATAGCAGTACAGGGGTATAGTCTGCCTGTTCACGGAGCGTTTTCAAAGCCGTGATACCGTCCATGACAGGCATCATAATATCAAATATCATTGCATCATAAGCATTTTTTCCGGCTTGTTCCACGGCTTCCTGACCGTTGTAAACAGCATCCACGGCATAGCCGGAATGATTCAGGATTGCTTGTAAAGCCCTTGACAATTCCTTTTCATCTTCTGCCAGTAATAATCTCATTGTTTACTCCTTTCTGGAAATATAATAAAAAACTATTATCCCTGATAAATTAAATTCCGAATGGTCTGCATGGAAACATCACAGGAGGCTAATTCATCCGCACAGCGTTTCAATTCTTCCACAATCAATTTTTGATTTTCGATATGCTTTTTGTATTTCATCTGATGTTCCAATGCTGCCCATGAATCCATTGCAATCGTGCGGAGCTGAATTTCTACAAAGAATTTCCCTTTCGGATTTCCCAGAATATCGGGATAATTGGTTTCCAGCTCCAATATCATATGATAACTTCTGTAACCGTTCGGCTTGGCATGACGGATATAGTCTTTTTCTTCCACAACCTCACAATCCGGAAAATTTCGCAGACGGTTGACATTCTCATAAATATCATCAATGAACGGACAAATAATCCGAATACCGATACTGTCACGCATTCGTTTTAAAGCAGATTCCGGCGTTTCGGGAACGCCTTTCCGGTTGCATTTTTCCCTCATGCTGTCTTCTGATTTGACACGGGCAATCAGGTGCTCACAGATTTTCAGCCCTGTTTCCTGATAGACTTCTTTGGTATAAGTATTGATACGCTCTTCCATCATGGAGCGGAGTTCTTCTAAAATATTGGCATAACCGCCGTAAATGCTGTCTGTCATTTTGGTTTCATCTCCTTTAATTGGATGATAGCAGAAAAATTTGTATTTCCTGTGATAGTTTTCGGAAAAATCAGAATTTATCATATTATACTATTTAATATAGCAATTGATATTCTGTTTTTTGTGCAGTCGACTCTCCATTTTCAATGACGGGGGGGGGTTAGGAGGGTTTACTATCCCTTCGCACGAAAAAAATAGATTAAAAAATATATAAAGGGTACTGTGCAAGTGTCCCCATCCCTCCCTAACTGGTAAATTCCGATTTATCTCACTTATTCCGATGGTAAATATAATACAAGCCTTTCAGTAATAAATCATCATCCAAAATGATTTCACGCTTACAGAGGGGAATCACCGTGCTTGCCAGTCCGCCAGTCGCAACGACTGTACAAGCGTTTCCGGTTTCTTCTTCAATATGAGCAATCATGCCGTCCAATGCGTATGCTGTCGAATACATCATGCCCGACTGCATACAATGAATGGTATTCGTACCAATAATTTTCTTTGGAGCTTCAAAGGCGATTTTCGGGAGCTGTGCCGTCCGGCTGACAAGTGCATCCGCAGAAACCGCCATTCCGGTCATGATGATACCGCCCCGATAATTCTTTTTTGCATCAATGTAAGACAATGTGGTTGCTGTCCCCATATCAATGACAATCAGCGGAACAGGGTATTCCTCCACTCCTGCGACGGCATCCACCACCAAATCAGAACCCAATTGAGCCGGATTGTCAATCATAATCGAAAGTCCGGTCTTGATACCGCTTTTCACCACCATGCTTTCACAGCCGATATATTTTCTGACAGCCTGTTTCATAGTGTTGGTGACAGTCGGAACGACAGACGAAATAATAGAATGTTCAATTGTTTCAGGGGGGATATGGTAAATATCAAGAGCCATTCGAATTTTAGTCGCATATTCTAAATCGGTTTGTTGCTGATTGGTTGCAATGCGTTCACGGAACAGAATTTTGTCATCGTCAAAACAGCCAAGCACAATATTAGTATTTCCAATATCAATCGCTAGTAACATTTTTTCTCCTTTCTGTAATGGGGAATATGTTTAAGAGGGTATGGGGGAAAGTTGTGCCCTTAACGTAGATTGCAACAGTTTTAAGCAATCTGCGTTAAGATTCAACAGCGCAATGTTCCCCCATTTTAATAGCATTTTTCCCCATACCTCTTTAATTTTTATAATATTCTCTCTGCGTGTCTGGTCACATGACAGCCGACATTGACCGCCACCGGTAAACCTGCGATATGGGTTGCACCAGCTTCCACATTGACATAAAGGGCGGTACAAGTCCCCCCGAACCCCTGCGCACCGATTCCAAGGGCATTGATTTTGTCAAGGAGTTCGCTTTCCAGTTCGGCATAATAGGGAATGGGGTTTCTTTCGTCCGCATCACGGCAGAGGGCTTTTTTGGCAAGTAAAGCGCATTCCTCAAAGTTTCCGCCAATCCCGACCCCGACAACAATCGGCGGACAGGGATTACTTCCGGCTTTTGCAATCGTATCAACCACGAATTTCACAACGCCGTCCCGACCGCTTGCAGGGGTAAGCATTTTCAATCCTGACATATTTTCACTTCCGAAGCCTTTTGGACATACGGAAATTTTCATCTTGTCGCCCTCTGTCAAGGTCAGATGAATGACAGCAGGGGTATTGTCATTTGTGTTGACACGTTCGAGTGGGTCACTGACAACGGATTTTCTTAAATATCCTTCTGTGTAGCCCTTAGCCACTCCTGAATTGACAGCATCGTTTAATAAACCGCCTGTAATATGTACCTCCTGCCCCAATTCAATGAAAACGACAGTCATTCCGGTATCCTGACAGATGGGGAAATTTTCTTCCTTTGCGACTTTGATATTTTCCTGCAAATCGTCAAATACTGCCTTGGCAACGGGGGACTGCTCCAATTTGGCACATTCTGCAATGCGCTTTTCGAGGTTAGGAGGTAAAATTTTATTTGCCTGAATGCAGAGTTCTGCAACAGCTTCTGTAATTTCCTGCACTGAAATTTCTCTCATAATATTCTCCTGTTATTTTTATTATTTATTATTCTTATAAACTATTTTTCCGTTAATCATCGTGAATACAGGGTCATTCATAATATCCAAAGGGTCATCTGCGAATAACACTAAATCCGCATCCAATCCAGCCTGAATTCTGCCGATACGGTCAGAAACTCCCAGAATATCCGCAGCTTCTGACGTAATCGCACGAAGTCCGGCTTCCCGTGGTAAACCGCCCTTGACAGCCAATGCCACTGATAACGGTAAATATTGAATTGGTACTTCCGGATGGTCTGTGCAGATTGCCACATGGACACCCTCTTTGTAGAGCTTTCCGGCGCAGGCAATGTCAAGGTCTTTCATTTCGGGCTTTCCTCTGTCACAGATGATAGGCCCTACAATCACAGACAAGCCCCATTCCCCGAACAAATCAGCGTTCTTGTGTGCGCCTGTTCCGTGGATGATAACCAAATCAAGCCCGAATTCTTTAGCAATTCTGTGAGCCGTTGCCACGTCGTCAGAGCGGTGACAATGGAAATGTGCTTTCTCGTCACCCTCTAAGAGCTGTAGAAGGGCTTCACATTTGATGTCATATTCCGGCGGTTCTTCTTCGTCGGGGTGTTCTTCGAAACGCTCCAGTTTTTCAGCGTAAAGTTTGGCTTTTTGGAGACCCTCACGGATAAGGGCAACAGTTGCCATTCTGGTGACAGGTGTTTCGTCACGGTCATTGTAAACGGTTTTGGGATTCTCACCAAGTGCGAACTTCATACCGCATGAACTGACCAGCATTTCATCTGCGCACCGTCCGGCAGTTTTCAGAAGCACCATTTCACCACCGCAGGCATTCGCACTCCCTGCGGAAATCATGACAGAAGTAATTCCGGCATTCCGTGCATCTTCAAAACAGCGGTCATAAGGGTTGATACCGTCCAAAGCCCTCATCTGGGGGGTAAAGGGGTCGCTGATTTCGTTGCAGTCGTCGCCCTCGAAGCCGATACCATTTTCAATAATCCCAAGGTGAGTATGTGCATCAATGAACCCCGGAAAGAGTAATCCGCCATTGGCATCAATATCATTTTCAGAAACGCTTTCCGGCTTGCCTTGTTCGACAGCAACAATTTTACTGCCTTCAATTTCCACATACCCATAAAAATGCATATCCTCCGTCATGGAGTAAATTTCTGCATTATAAATAATCATGTTTCACTCTCCTGTTGTTTCCATTTAATCAGTTTAAGAACTTTCTCTGTATTGATGGCAGGGTTATAAATCGCTTCCACAATGTGGGAACTATGACGGCGATAAATGCCCTTGCGCTTTCGATAGAGGTTGTAAAGTTCCTGTCGGGTGCTTCTGCGGACAATGGGTCTGTCCGTGTTGGCAATGCGCTGATAACACATTCTGAAAGGTACATCCAGCATTAAAACGATACCGTGCGCCCTTGCAATGTCAGCATTTTCTTTTTTCAGCATTGCACCGCCACCGCAGGCAATAACGCCCTCACGTTCCGCCAGTTCCCTGATGGCTTCTGTTTCGAGGTCACGGAAATAAGGTTCGCCGTGCTTTTCGAAAATTTCAGGGATGGTCATTCCTGCTTTTTCTTCAATGTAAGAATCCATATCCACGAAAGGGCAATTCATTTCTTTTGCAAGCCTTGCCCCAACTGTACTTTTTCCGCATCCCATAAAGCCACATAAAAAAATTGTCATGCATTTACCTCCTTTTTTAAAATGGGGAACACAATGCAGGAAGTCTTGACACACGCAATCAAAAACAAGATTTTTCTCATGTGTTTGTGTCAAGTGCATTGCTTTTCCCCATACCCCTTGATTTTCCCCCAAGCCCCTTTTTATTTTAATGGGGGACAATTGCCCTGTAAGGCTTAGCACGAACCGCCTAAAACTATCGCAGTTCGCACTAAGAGGGCAATTTTCCCCCAAGCCCCTTTTTATTTTAATGGGGGACAATTGCCCTGTAAGGCTTAGCACGAACCGCCTAAAACTATCGCAGTTCGCACTAAGAGGGCAATTTTCCCCCAAGCCCCTTTATTTTAATACAAACAGCCTGTTTACTTCCTGTTCCATTTCCCTCACGAGTTCATCAATCTGGTTGGGGTCATAGTTGAAACCATACCAGATTTCATGCGCATTGACCGCCTGCCATACCAGCATTGACGAACCTCCGACAGCGGTTTTCCCCATTGCTTTGGCTTTCTTGACAAGCAGTGTTTCCGTGGGGTTATAAATCACATCGAATACCTTGTCACAATTAGCAATGATTTCATCAGAGACAGGGCAATTGTCAATTTTCGGGAACATCCCGACAGGGCTTGCATTCATCAATAAATCGAAATGTTCATCTGGTGCAAAATCCAATACACGAATGGTATTTTCATAATAGGGGGATTCCAATTCCTGTTTGAGAGCTTCTGCAACGGCGATATTTTTCTCGACAATGGTCAGATTCGCTTTTCGCAGATAGGCTTCCGTCGCCATCATGCGCCCGACTCCGCCACTGCCAATCAGCAGAATGTTATCATGTTTCTTGATTTGCGGAACACTTCGCAGGAAACCGACGCAGTCCGTATTATAGCCGACGGATTTCCCGTTTTGATTGACGACACAATTCACAGAGTGGTATCTTTCAGCGGTTTCGTCCAGTTCATCCAGAAAGGGGATAATTGCAACCTTATGCGGAATGGTGATATTGAAGCCGTTCAGTTTCTGAAGCTCTGAAAAAGCGGTTTCGAGCGATTCAGGGGCGATTTCCAAGAGCGCATATGCTCCCTCATGACCGGACATTGCAAATAAGTGTTCATGAATCCATGGTGACATAGAATGCCCCAGCGGATAGCCTATCAGTTTGTAATTCAGCATAAAAAATTCTCCTTTTGATATTTGATTAGACGATTGCAAAATTCAAAAAACAGCTATAAATAGTTATTTTTTTCAAGTCCTTGCTTTTTCTCCATCCCTCCACTTTTTCAATGATAATATGGATTTTGACTAGAGAAATGGCTTATTTACGTTGCACCCTATCTTTCTATTTTGCAATCGCCTAATATTTGAGTAGTCTCTCTTATGATAACATATTTCAAGATAAAATACAATGGGTTTTATCATTTTTTTTGGAAAAAATCATCAAAATTCTGTAAAATTGGCACTGTAAAATACTATTTGTATATCGGAACAGCAATTTGTACAAAAAAATTACTAAAATTATTTCGAAAGATGGGAAATCAGCCTATTGACAGAAATGGTATTTTTCCGGTATACTGATTTCAGAATCTTTTTACCAGCGGAAATATGCTCTTGCAGATGACCGCCGGAAATTAAAACGGAGGGATTATTTTGATGGAATTTGAGACAGTAGCGGCGATTATTGCCGACCAGTTCGACAGAGATGTAGACGACCTGACAGAAGACACAGACATTCTGGATGATTTGAATGCAACTTCTATGGATGTGGTAGAATTGATTGTTGCAATTGAAAGTGCAACAGATATTCGTATCCCTGACGAAGTTGTTGACAGCATCCGCACCATTGGCGACGTTGCAAATTATCTTGCAGAACATGCGGAAGTAGCTGAGGAGGACTAATTGATTAAAAGGGAAATTTTTTCACCTTGCTTTTTCTGCGGATTTCTGGTATAATAACAGATAGTATCTGAACCATCTCACTGCTTTGGAAAGGAGCTGTTTTTATGAGATTGAAAGGAATGACAGCCGTATTGGCTGCATGTTGTCTGATTTACACCGGAGGGATTTCACTTTCTGCAAGTGCTTACACTGCGGATGATGTTGCTGCAAAGGCTCGTCAGGCTGGATGGCCTGAAACCTTGATTCAGATGGGCTATAATGAATGGTCTTCCGGCGATTATACCCAAGAAAAGCTTGATACGGCTTATGGAAAGGTACAGGAGTACAATTCACAGACAAAAGAGCTTATCTGCAACTATCTGGGTGTTGACCCTGAAGAAATTGACGACCCCGAAGAAAAAGCCGATTCCACTGCACCGGAAAACAAGGAAAATCTTGACAGTTCCGACAGTGAGGAAAACAATACTAATGTCACCGAAAATTCAACCCCTGCACCTGTGGAAACCGTAACCAAAAAAGACGGCACAACGGAACAGAGAATTGAATCTTCTGATTTTATCAAAATGACATTTGAGGAAAAAATTGACTATGTGAATCAGCTGGACGAAACTTCTAAAAATGAATTTGTTGGCAGTCTCTCCAAAGAGGAAAAAAACAGTATGCTCAAACAGATGCCCATGGAAGACAAAATGGCACTGGTGGAAAGTTATATTGATACTGCGGATTCTATGGGGCTGAATGTTTCAGTGGATTCTCTGACAGAAGAAAACATTTCTCTGACAATCCGTAATCAGGAAGGAAGAGTGGTTGATAAGGCGGCTGTTGGAATTGTTGTCGATGAAACAGGAATTTCCCACACCAAGCCCCTTCTGCTTTCATTGTTCGGCATATTGACGGCAGTATTCGGCTTTGTCGGGCTGTATCGTTATATCCGAAGAACAGAAGAGGACTGAACCGAAAGGAGTTCATTTTTTGGCAAAATCAAAACAAAAGAATCATGCTCCGGTTTTCATTTTGACGGCGGTTTTCATGCTGGTGTTAAGTGCTGCGGTCAGTGCTGGTGTTCTGATGATACCTTATGAGCGTTTCAGAACGTATCTGCACATTGCATTCATGAACCAGATGCCTGCGCCCTCTGAGCAGTCAAACGGCGTGACAGGGCTTGTCATTACCGAAAACGACCAGATTCCCACTGAACAAACCGGACAAGGAACGCTTTCAGAAGAGGGAAATATTATCCGTCCGTCGTTTGGCGACCAGTACGCAGTATTAAGCTGTGAGAAAATCGGGCTTTCTGTTCCGGTGTACTGGGGGAGCAGTCCGGAATTGCTGGAGCGTGGTGCATGTCAGACAACGTCTTCTGTCGTGATTGGCGAAACAGGAAATGTTGTCATTGATGCGCATGTCAACACGTTTTTTTCAGACCTGAATCAAATTCAAGTCGGGGATGAAGTGGTACTTTATACCGAGTACGGAATTTTTACATATCAGGCGAAAGAGCTGGTGACGTTCGAAAATACAGAAAAAAAATATGTCCTTCCCTCTGTGGAAGACAAGCTGACATTATACACCTGTCAGGCGCAAGTGCTTGGCACATCCACGACAAGAGTGGGTGTTATCTGTGATATGGTCAGCAGGAAGTTTTATCAGGCAGGAGAGGAGGCGCAGAGATGAAGCGTATCCCTCACTATTTCCTGAACGTGCTGTTCACCCTGTTTCTGGTATTCAGCCTGATTTGCACGGAAATGACCCTGCTCGTGCAGAGAAGTGCACTCAATGTGAATATGTTCCATGTGGTGGTACAGCAGGAGGGGTTGACAGACAAGGCTTATGACAAGCTGGAGACTTATTTCAAGACCCGTGCGAACAGTACCGGAATTCCGGAGGCGGTTTTCCTGCGTGTGGTAGACAAGGAAATGATTTATAATGGCATCATGGAAAGTGTCACGCAGTCTTTTGAATACCTCAACGGCAATACGTCAGAATATCAGTTTACAATGGATTTCACGGAAATGGAACAGTCTGTGACTGAATTCTTTGAAGAATATGCGGATGTCAACGGCTATCAGAAAGACGACATATATCAAGAAAAATTGACAGCTGTAATTGAAGAATCTGAAAAAGAAATTCTTTTTGTGGTGGATAATTTCAAATTTACCATGCTTTATGAAAAAGGATGGCTTGCAAAGCTTCGTCAGGTAGTAGGCTATCTGAATGTTGCAGTGACGGTTTGCTTGGCAGTGACAATTGTCTTGGCGGTTATCATTGTATTCCTGAACAAAAAGAAGATGATTAACATTCCATATTGGCTGGGACTTTCCGCATTTACAGCAGGGGTATTGGTATCAGTACCATGTTTTTGGGTGACACATACGAATTATTTTTCGGGCTTCGTTGTGACTGACCCGCAGATATTTTCTGCTGTGGTAGGGTACCTGAATTTACTGGTCAATCGTGCGTTTGTGATGGCAGTCGTGACAATCTGTATCGGCATTGTAGGCTTTGGCGGTTTTGGAGCGTTATGCCTGTTTCAGCGGACTGAAGAATAATTATCAACAAAAAATTCTCAACTTTCAGAAGTTGGGGATTTTTTGTTAATTTAGGGGCTATTGTCCTGATTTTATATAATAACCAGAAAAAACAGAATTCCCCCGAACTTTTGCGGATTCGGGGGAATTCTGTTGATATATTATAAGGAACGTTAATTAGTTACTGTCGGAAGGATTACCAACGAGTTCCAGGACCACCCTGTCCAGGACCACCACTCTCACTGGACTGACCCAATGCAGAACCGCCAGAGATAGAACCGCCGATTGTAACAGTCTTGTCGCCAGCCTGT
>AUXO010610250.1_pt1 | contig 11171 bp, 5 predicted proteins | sample 768731 | NCBI WGS metagenome assembly AUXO01 (sample SAMN02715735, study PRJNA202380) | gut metagenome | biome: sheep rumen | host: Ovis aries | place: New Zealand: Palmerston North | reverse complement strand
AGAGCATGGTAGATCTGGAGCTGGTATTTCGGAAAGCTGAAAAGATCCGAAAAAACAGTTGCGGCGGCATTACGTTTTACTTTGACTTCGTTCACAGGTGACTCCTTTCGATGTGATAAAAAGATAAGAAAATTAAGAATGGTCTGCACTGCCTGCTGAAGAAGCGGTGCGATTTGATTTAAGATAATTATAGAAAAATCATTTTTGCGTGTCAATCGACGCCCCTGCAGCCCAAAATGGATGGCGCGGAAGCATTGACTTACGAAACCTGACTATTTTGTCCGGTCAGATTTGCAGAAGATATAGAATCGTCGATGCCTGAAATTGGGGATTCAGAAAAACACCATAGTCTGGATTGGTATTAAAGCACACTGCATGAGTTGAAAATTACAGTTTTTCTCTGTTTTTTCACATTATAGTCGCCAATGCCGACAACATGGATTTGTGTCTCTCTATTTCAGGCATTATAATTATAGAATATAGAGAGTAGGGCGATTTTTTTGTTCTGTTCTATAAATGGCGAGAACTGGAAACTGCTGCAAACTGCAAAACTTGGAAAGATTTTGGATATGGTTCTTTATTTTTTCTATGAATATTATTAACTTGGAAAAATATATAGTAATTCTATTTTATCCTGTGGATTGTTGCAGATGCCTGTTTAGAAGATAGCTAAAAATTAATAGAATGTGGGGGAACGCTGACATATAATTAAAATGGTGTGTAAACCAGTAATAAGTCCCAAGACATCTCAAAAATAGACAGGAAAGATAAAAATATGAATGATAAATTTAAGATTATCAGCAATCCTTATAAAAAAACCACTAAGTTCATGATTTGGGATGAACGGAGCCGACAGTGGCATGAGTATAACAATGTTGGCAGTGATTTATTGAATGTAAAGTATGAAAAGGGGTTTTTTCCTTACTTTGTAGAGGAAATTGTTTCTCTTATTATCCGAGACATAGGGGATCCTAGAGAGAAATTGACAATTCTATTTGAAGGAACTTCCGATGAATTCCATGAGTTAGAAGAAGTCTGTTCGAAATATAGTAATAGCACTGTTAAGGGTCTTCATGTTCTAAGGGGGGAGAAAAAACTGGAGAATGCAAGAGAAATCCTTCCTGCAGTCAATTCGCTTTTCAGAGAAATGACACCAGTTATTGAAAAAACTTTGAGTGATAGTAATGACTATTCTTTGATGCATCAAAAACTGGAACGGTTTTCGGATGCGGCTAATGATGTTACACCAATTTTTATTTTTGGTAATTATAGTTCGGGAAAATCAACTTTTATAAATGCATTGATAGGCTCAGAGATACTCCCCTCTGCAGCAAGGGCATGTACCGCTAAAGTTTATAAAATCAAAAAATCTGAGGAGCAGGAAAGTGCAGTTATTGAGTTCACGTATGACGATCAGAAATTCGTTATCGGACTTTCTGATACAAAAGTTGAAGAAATAGAGGGCAATCTTGGCCACCTACCTAAAATAATTCAGCGTAAGATTTCAGATATATCTCAATATGATGTAATTAAGAAAGTTCGCCTGGTACTTGAGCTAATAAATGATTATGTAGATGAGGAAGGTTCGTTTTCAGATTTAATAGAAGTTAAAGTCCCTTTTAAAGAAGGAGTTCTTGCCCGAATATCGGAACCTTTTGTCATTATTGATACCCCTGGATCCAATACTGCGTCCCATGAGGAGCATCTGAACACATTAAAAAAAGAGTTGAGCAAGATGACCAATGGACTTCCTGTTTACTTATGCGTTGCTGATCAGATGGACACAAAAGACAACCAGAGCTTTACTGAAGAACTTTTGGAAAATAGTGGTATGGATAAGAGGTTTACCATAATTGCGGTTAATAAATCCGATCGTTCTGAAACAGAGCTGAGAGAGGTCACGGAGGAGGAAAAGAAAAGAATTCTTGAACAGAAGGTGCCGGAAGCTATGTTTTCCGGTGAACTGATGTATGTTTCTTCGGTGATGGGTTTAGGATCCAAAACAAGAGGGAATTTTGAGAAAAATGTACTAAAGACTACTTATAACGAAAAGAAGGATCGCTTTTCGAACAGAAATAATTCTGCATACTGTAAACTATATTTGTATAATATTCTGCCCAACCAGATTAAACAAAGATCCGTCAGAGAGGCCTTAGAAGAGCCAAATCTGATTTACGCAAATAGTGGGCTTTATTCTGTCGAAAAAGAAATTGAAGCGTTTGTAACCAAATATTCTGCTTACAATAAATGCCTTCAATCTCATCAATATTTGGAAGATATTATAAAAAAGACAAGAAACATAATTGGTAAAAAGACAAAGGAGCAGAGGGAAGAGGAAGAAAAAATACGTACTGATTTCAAAAATAAAAAAATTACTCTGCAGGATAAGCTGAGAAAAAAGACTGATGATCTACAGGAAGAATGTAAGAAGGAATATCAGAATAATGAAAAAGAGGTAAATGCTCAGATATATAGTAAAGCTTATATATTACGAGACTGGCTGACCGGTCAGGAGCACATAATAAGGGCCAAGCAGCAGGAGGAAAAGGAATACCACGAGAAAAAGATTGATATTTCTGCCGCACGGGCTGCTGCTAGAAAACATGTGGGTGACACATTTGCAAAAGTGATTATTCTCCCAGACTATCTGAGAAGGCCATCAATTGACAGCAATCTAGATGATGGGGACATTTTTGCAGATATTCAAAATATTATAAAAGCCAGGAAAAAAGAGTCTGCTGCAAGGCAAGAAATTAAAAAAGATTCTGTAGAAGAGTTTCGACAGACAATAATAAATACATATAAAGAACAGTATGGTAATCAGGTCATAAAGATTGATTCTCAATCCAGGGAGTTTTGGGCTAAAGCAACGGAGAATATTAGAAAAGCTCTTTTAGAAACCGTAGACAGTGATGGTTCAGATGTTTTGAAAGAAGATCGAAAAAATGAATTGGAGCAAATAATCATCTCTTTCGACAGAATTGCCTTTAGAGAGCCGGATGCTGAAAGCAGGTTCAGTAAAGAAGACTTCCAAAAGAAGTATAGTCAGAAAATGCTGTTTTGGATAGCAGCAGGAAAGCTGGACCTTAAGAAAATTGAAAATACTTATAATGAAGACATAAGGTGGGAACTACATGAAGCTGTAACCACAATTTATCAAAGCCATATGGGCAGTGCTATTGAATGGATTGGTCAGCTGTTTGCACGTATTGATAATAATATCGTGGAGTATAATCCTAATCTGTTTAGAATGAATCAAAGAATACAGGAGCTGCGAGAAAACAGAAGAATTCTTTCTGAAATGGAGAGTCAGCTGGATGCATATATGGGGCAGTTTGAGACACTTATGTCTTGGAAATAAAGGCATTTTCAGCCAATGTTTTATTTTTTCATTGAATAGGGGTATTGGCCGATGAGCACAATAAAAATTATCAGTGATCCATATCAGAGACAGATTGAGTATATGACAAAGAGCGAAGCTCAAGATAACTGGATCGAAATCAACTATGAGAATAATCCTAATAGTAATTTGAACCGAGAAGAATATCATTCTGGCTTTTTCCCTTTTATTGCAGAAAAAGTTGTAGGGGAACTGTTTGACGAATATAGGGATGAGAACGATAGTCTAAGCATAGTGTTTGAAGGAACCAGTGATGAGTTTGCTGATCTGGAGATGGTATGTGGTAGTGACAGATATAAAGGAAAAATAGAGCTGTCAAAGTCAGATTTATTCCTTGAAAATGCAAGAGATATCCTTCCGGATATTATCACTGTTTTCAATAAGATTTCTCCTCTTATTTCTCAGAGTGTTTCAGACAAAGGACTTATTGAGAAGGAATTAAAGAAATTTTCCGATGCTTCGAGTGATCATGTACCTATCTGTATACTTGGAAATTATAGTTCTGGAAAATCAACATTTATTAATGCACTAATCGGTAGTGAAATTCTGCCCAGTGGTGATCTGCCTCTTACTGCAAAGATTTATAAAATATCAAATTCCCGACAACCTGACAGAGCATTTATTGCTCTTGAAAGTGATGGAGAGGATATTCGAATCTATTTTGATGCACAGTCATCTAAAGTGGATGCCGGAAGCTTCAATTCAGAATTCATTGATGACTTGAAATATGAATTGAAGAATATGGAAGGCCAAGATCTGACGTCTCGTTTAAACAGGGCAATCAGTATCATAAATGATTGTGCAAATGAAAATGAGATTGATCCGCTTTCTGACTTGATTGAGATAGAGATGCCCTTTGTAGGGACTGTATGGAACGAGTCACAGAGAGATTTTGTGATATTTGACACCCCTGGCTCTAACTCTGCTTCTAATGAAAAGCATTTTAGGGTGCTGAAGTCTGCTTTGGAAAACATGTCGAATGGGCTCCCAATTTATGTCACAGAACTTGATTCACTGGACAGTACAGATAATGAAAGATTATATACAGAATTAAAGTCTATCAAAGAACTTGACAGTCGTTTTACGATGATTGTCGTCAATAAGGCGGATATAGCTGCTCTTCCAAAGGATGGTTATACCAAAATGCAGGAACGTAAGATTCTTGGGGCTGCTGTACCTAAGAATCTGTATTCTGACGGAATCTACTATGTTTCTTCTATTATGGGCCTGGGAGCAAAGACAGATGGAGATTTTGTAGAAGAATACTATGCAGAAATATACGAAGACAATAAGAAAAAGTATTCAGACCCGGAATATCGGTTTTATAAAAGACTTTATCGCTACAATATAACTGGTGAACAGCTTAAGCAGAAGGCTATTGAAGCAGCTGAAAAGAGTCCCAATCTTATTCTGGCAAATTCTGGTCTGTTTTCAGTGGAAAATGGTATTCAGGTTTTTGCAAATAAATATTCTTCATATAACAAATGCCAGCAGTCGGGCATGTTCCTTGAGAAGGTAATCGACATTACCAATCTAGAAATAGATAAATCCAAAGCCAGACGAGAGGAATCTAAGAGTATTCGAAAGAAGGCAATGGATGAAGACCAGAAAAAACTGACTGACAGTATAGATAGTAAGCATGATGAAATAAGAAGTGCATATATCACCGCTTATGGTATTCATATGCAATCACTGGTTGATGAAGTTGGTTCAGATGTTTATTCGACAGATCAGCTCAGGGAAAAAGAACGTCAGTTTACCCAACAGCAGGAAGAAAAATTTGGCTATTTGGAAAAAATAGGAAATACACAGTCTTTTATTAATGTTATCGGCGATAATTTTGTCAGCAATATAAAAAATGCTTTAAGTGCCAAAGATTTGGATTCACTTAAAAATATAGGGACTGGTCTGCTGAATGATGTAAACAACGTTGTGGAAAACACAGAAATGGTACGAGCTACCAGGACTGATATAGATGCGGCAGTGGCTGATGACCTGATTGCAATGTTGCGAGAAGATTATTATGAACATGCAACAAATGCAAAAGAGACCATAGATAATGCATCTATCAAGTACTGGCTGGATTGTGCATCAGATGCCAAGAAGGAACTTCTTCAGCTGGTAACAGGGTCTTCTGTTCTTGATGATAAGAAAAAAAATCTTCTTTCTGAGATTATTCTCTCATATAAGGATATCGATTTTGAAAAAAGAGCTGAAGATATTTTTGTAAAAGAAGATTTCGAGGCAAATATTCGGCTCGGCAATCTCATCATCGGCAGTTCTGTTAAGCTGAATGTCGATAAGCTTTGCAATAAATATAACAGTGAAGTCAGAGCATCTGCCAGAAAAATATATGAGGACGCCAGCGATTCTTTCATTCAAAGCTTTGAATTATGGATTTTAAATCTGGTTCATACGCTGATTGAGAATATTATTGACTTTAATCCATCTCTGGCTATCCAGTCTCAGCTGATTAAAGAAGAGGAAGAACATATTCTGGAATTGGAAAACAGGCAGAAAGAGTTAAATAAATATATGGAACAGATTCGCAAGATGATGGAATGGAAGTCAGTATAATTACAGCTGTGAATTTGTGGAGGTGGCAGAAATGGGTATAAAAAACTTTGTTGCGAAAGCAGGATCAAAAGCGGCTGATAAAGTTGCCAAGCTATCGGCATTAAGTCCTGAGCAGTTGGCAAAGATTCAAGAACAGAGGAATAATTATCTTTCAGAAATGCCATCTGCAGATGATAATGCTGCAGAAGAGATGACTGCGCGTTATCTGGCAGCAGCCAGCATTGAGATTTATAATGCTTATCTCCCACAGATCAGCAGGCTCTATATGCCTGTTGAAAACAGTGCAGAATACGATGGTATGGACTTTAGAACAGGTCATAACATCCGCTATTTCAATATTACAAAATGGGTCAGCGATAAAAAAGAAAACAGCCTGGAAAAGCTTGTTAATGTTTATGAAGTTCTGTCAAATGAAGAGTGTAATATTGCGCTGATTTTTAATAGAAGATGCAATAATACGGATGTTTACCTCGCTGTAACAAATACAAAAAATGCATCTGATAATGTTGCTGTGGATATTTACAGACGAAGACTTCTTGATGCAATACGTGGCAATTTTCCGGGAGCCGAATGGAAGGATGAGGATGGGAGAGGTGTTGTGCCTTGTTTGAATAATAAAACACCATACTCCGTTGCAGCCGTATCTAATATTCCGGCTGAAAAATCAGATAAATTTATAAGCCAGACAATTGAGAAACTGCTGGATGGCATTGTTCCCGAAATCAAATCGAAAGAGTATATGATTATCCTTCTCGCTACACCTGTTCAGGACATAGAGATGCGAAAGTTCCGTCTCTCAGAACTTTATAGCGGGTTATCCTCCTATTCCAGCTGGGACACCAGTTTTACATATCAACAGTCTGATTCTTCTACTTCAATGGCTACATTTGGAGTTAATGCAGGTGTCAGTGCAGGTGTTCAGAATGGTATAAACAATAGTGTCGCAGCAAGTAAAGCAAAAACGAATTCCAGCAGTGAGACACAAACGGATTCGGATTCACAATCAGATACACATTCGACCAGTGATTCAGTTACGGATAGCAACGGAACCACCACTACAAATTCTTCAACATCTTCTATATCTGACACAGAAGGAAAGTCCAGTTCACAGGGCTATACTGATTCAACAGGTACTAATAAATCTTTGACTGCTGGAGTAGGTGTTAATGCAACAGCAGAGGGAAAAGTGAAAATTATAAATTCTGAAGTGGGCGGTACCTTAGGAGGCTCTGTAAACGTAAGCAGTACTGGCGGTTCTTTTGCTTCACATGCTGAGAGCGTTACCGACAGCGTCAATTCATCACATGCGATTTCTACATCTACAGGAGAAGCAATAGCACAGAATGTTGGCAGGGCAGTTGGACGTTCTGCGGGAAGGGCGATTGCAGATACCGTAGGTCATGCTGTCGCCAATACACTGGGGAAAGCTGTTACAGAAACTCTTACAAGTACAGCAGGAACATATAAAGGCGTGAATCTTGGTGGTAACTTCGGGGCAAATTTTGCCAGATCATCGAATGTTACTGCAACGGTTGGAAAGAGTGAAACAATCAATCAGCATTTTACAAATCATACGATCAAACACACTCTCGAGATCCTGGATCAGCAAATGAAACGCTTGGAAGAAAGTACTGCACTTGGAATGTGGGATTTTGCCGCCTATGTGTTAAGCGAAGACCAAAATGTGGCAAATAATGTTGCACATTCCTATCTTGCACTTACGCAGGGTGAAAAGTCATTTCTATCCCGTACTTCTGTTAACCTGTGGAGAGGCGATATGGGAGAGAAAAGTAATGACACAAAAGAGATTTGTTCTTATTTACGTGAACTGAGGCACCCTGTTTTTGGCTTAAGCCCTGCAATTACAGAGGCTATTCCTAATTTGATCGTCTACCCCTCTGTTGTAACAGCGACTACCAGTCTTTCGGGCAAGGAATTGGCATATTCACTTAATTTCCCCCAAAAGTCTGTTGCAGGGTTACCAGTGATTGAATGTGCAGAATTTGGTCGGAACATTACTACATATGATTCTGTTGAGGGGCAGGTAAGGAAAATAGAACTGGGTAATATTTTCCATATGAATCATCAGGAACCTAATAAGGTTGTATTAAATGCAGATTCTCTGACATCGCATACATTTATAACTGGTAGTACCGGGTCAGGGAAAAGTAATACCGTATATAAGATTCTTGAAGGTGCATATGAAAAGGATATTCCTTTTCTTGTGATAGAGCCGGCAAAGGGAGAATATAAACACATTTTTGGAAATGACAAGTATGTGTCTGTATATGGGACAAATGCCCAATACATGCCTCTGCTGAAAATAAATCCTTTCAGTTTTCCGGAGAATATCCATATTTTTGAACATCTTGACAGACTTGTTGAGATATTTAATGTTTGCTGGCCTATGTATGCCGCTATGCCGGCTGTACTAAAAAGTGCAGTTGAAAGATCCTATGAAGACTGTGGATGGAATCTTGTAGAGTCCACGAATGAATATGGACAGAATCTGTATCCGACATTCGCAGATGTTGCCAGAAATATAAGAACGATTATAGATTCAAGTGAATACGACAGTGAGAACAAGGGTGCTTATAAGGGATCACTGGTTACCAGACTTCAGTCATTAAGCAATGGCATCAACGGGCTTATTTTTACATCAGACGAAATCAGTCCGGAAGATTTGTTTGATAAAAATGTAATCATTGATTTAAGCCGAGTAGGATCCGGTGAAACAAAATCGCTGATCATGGGCATGTTGGTACTGAAGCTTCAGGAACACAGGCTGTCTTCTGATGCCGTCAACAGGCCCCTGCAGCATATCACAGTATTAGAAGAGGCTCATAACCTTCTGAAGAGATCATCGACTGACCAGTCTATGGAAAGCGGGAATCTCCTTGGTAAAAGTGTTGAAATGATTTCCAACGCCATAGCAGAAATGCGTTCGTTTGGTGAAGGGTTTATCATTGTTGACCAGGCGCCCGGTCTTTTGGACATGTCTGCTATCCGAAACACAAATACTAAAATTATAATGCGTCTTCCTGATATGTCTGACAGAGAACTTGTTGGCAAAGCAGCAAATTTGAATGATGATCAGATTGCTGAACTTGCGAAACTGCCTTGTGGGGTAGGAGCAGTATATCAAAATGATTGGCTTCAGCCGGTTCTTTGTAAAGTGAAGAAATTTGAAAATGATACAGGAAACTATTCCTATAACGCAGAACCAAAAGAGAGAACAAGTGATGACTACTCTGACTGTATTTATATTGCAGAGTTGCTTAGTAAGGGTCAGACATTAAAGCGGGAAGTGATTCATAATGAGATTGTTCCGATACTGGAGCGGCATTTAGTGGATGCTGCAAATATAGTGACAGTTATCAAACTGCTTATGCATCCGGCCAAAGCACCTCGAATGACGCGGCTTGCGCCAGTTATGAACGCACTCTTTCCGGAGATTCAAGGGCCTCTGAAAGAAATATATAAAGAAGACCCCAATCCTGAGTCCTGGACACAGGTGATTGAAGACGAACTGAACAGGCGCTGTTGTGTAAACATCGAATATCAGACAAGACGTGATATTGTTCAGGGGTTAGTAACATATTATTTCTTATATGTTGCAAGAAATGAGAAGGCACTTAAAGATTGGACTGATCGGGGTAATTTAAGATGAATTTTGATAATTCTTATAGGTTTCATGACATATCAGGTGAAAAACTTTGGAAATCGGATATTAATAATTTTGATGAACGGATTGATAATAACGATAAGCCAGGCAATATACCAGATGCGCATTCATTTAACCCGGATCAGAGAATTCAACTTCCAGATAATGTGGAAACAAGAGATAAGGATTCGGAGATAGTAAGCGAAAAACAGCCAATAGAATATAGACGCACGACAAATGAGAGTTTGGAAGGCGATAGGCATCCTATTACTGGTGTAGAGTTCAAGAGAAAAATAGTGGAATATTCTGATGGTAGAAGAATAGAAGGGGTATTTGCTGCATTTGAATCCAAGGTGGATATGCAACTTCCTCCAGAACTCTATAAGAGTAGTTTTCTTGACCAAAAAAAATACTTGGGTGAGAGAATGCAGGAGATGGTAAAGGATCCCAACTATATCGAAGAATTAAAAAGTAAATTTACGGATGAAGAAATAGAAGAGTTTAAGCAAGGAATCATACCCGAGGGATATGTATGGCATCACAATGAGGAAGAGGGAAAAATGCAGCTTGTCGATGCAGAAATTCATGAAAAGACAGGACATACAGGTGGAATGTCTCTCTGGGGAAGGGGGTATTAATTGATATGGAGTGGTTATCAGTTAAAAAAAAGCTTACAGAGAAAGATGTCAAAATGATAAACGATAAGTTTGGGATTGATCTACCTGATGACTTTTGCAGACTTATTGGTCCAATTAATGGCGGTGCATTAAGAAAAGGCTATGTCGAACTTAAAAATCTTGGAAAGATAGCATATTCCAGAAATGTTGCATTGAATATTGAAGCAAAAAGCAGCATATTTAAACTTTATGGCCCGGATTCAGAACTTGATACACGGTATTTCCCATTCGGTTCAGTGGGAAATGGAGACTACTTTTGCATAGACCTTAAGAGGAAAGAAATAGTTTTATGGATGCATGAGACAAATAGAGTTATTTATGTTTGTAAAACGTTCACACAGTTTTTGTCTATGATACAAGAATAATTATTGATGTCATATGTCTTTATTTTCCATCAGGTGTATTCATAAAAGATTTACATTTCTGCAGCTATTACTAACTGTGACATCGGTACCTGTGGTTTATGATAAGCACGAAGTGAAGTTATGGGCTAGATCAACTGATGATTTTCTAACTTATTATCACTGGATTGGCTGTTTGCGTTCCACACGTACTTTATCCTGGTAATGGCGTTTCAGCATATTTATTGTACAAAGAATCATTTTATATTGGCTATTGCCGGACATTTCATATGGGATTTCTTTACATTATTGGACAGATATCCTTTAAGATGAGTAATCCATGAGAGAGCCAAGGGGGCACACGAAAAGGATTATAAAAGTAAAACTGAAAAAGAACGACATAAACAGAAATCCCTCCGGCAAGCCAGAGGGATTTCTGAAAGAGGGGGAGTATGAAAATCTATATTAAAAGGATAATAGGCTTTTTGCTGTCTGTGTTCCTTTGATGGTTC
>AUXO014311374.1_pt1 | contig 11172 bp, 11 predicted proteins | sample 768731 | NCBI WGS metagenome assembly AUXO01 (sample SAMN02715735, study PRJNA202380) | gut metagenome | biome: sheep rumen | host: Ovis aries | place: New Zealand: Palmerston North | reverse complement strand
TTATATACTGCTGGACAAATAAATGGTACTAGTGGGTATGAAGAAGCTGCTTGTCAAGGTTTAATTGCAGGTATAAATGCTTCTTTAAAACTTGAAGGTAAAGAGCCTTTAATTCTAAAAAGAAGTGAAGCCTATATAGGGGTTTTAATTGATGATTTAATAACCAAAGGTATAAGAGATCCTTATAGATTACTTACTTCACGGGCTGAATATAGGTTACTTTTAAGAAGTGACAATGCGGACTTAAGACTTACTGATTATGGTTATAAAGTAGGCTTAATAAGTGAAGAAAGGTATAATAGATTTAATAATAAGAAAATGTTAATAGAAAAATGTATGGATGAATTTAAAACAATTAGAATTACACCTAAAGAAAACGAATATTTAACTACTTTAAATACGGAATCTTTAAGTGCTGGTGTTTCTTTATATGATCTACTTAAAAGACCGGAAATTGAAGTTACTAATTTAACTAAGTATTTGAATAATGAATATGATAAAGAAATTTTAGAGCAAATTTCTTTAGAGGCTAAATATGAAGGTTATATTAAAAAGTCAATGGTGGAGGTAAAAAAAATGGAAAAAGCTGAAAATACTAGGATACCAGAGAATTTTGATTATGATGCACTTCATAATTTAGCATCGGAGGCTAAGCAAAAACTTAAGGAAGTAAGACCTGATACTATTGGTCAAGCTCAAAGAATTAGTGGGGTTAATCCAGCGGATATTTCAATTTTAACTATGTATTTGAAGGGATAATTTATGGATATAGATTTATTTATAAGCGAAGTTCAAAAATTAGGTGTTGAAGTTAATGATGAAAAACTTCAAAAGTTAGAAAAATATTATGAATTATTGATTTTGTGGAATGAAAAAATGAATTTGACGGCTATTACTGAAAAGAAATTAGTTTATTTAAAACACTTTTATGATAGTTTGACGTTAGCTAAGGTAATAAATTTAAATGAAATAGATAGTTTATGTGATATAGGTACTGGGGCTGGTTTTCCAGGGATTGTTTTAAAAATATTTTATCCAAGTATTAAATTAACTTTAGTTGATGCTTTAAATAAGCGAGTTATTTTTCTAAATGAGGTAATTAAAGAGTTAAAGCTGGATAGTGTGGAAACTATACATGGACGTGCGGAAGAATATGCAAAGAATGCTCGTGAAAAGTTTGATGTAGTTACAGCGCGGGCTGTTTCTTCTTTTAATGTCTTACTTGAGTATTCGATTCCACTTGTTAAAGAAGGTAAATATTTTATCGCGATGCGTGGTAGTGATGATACTTTAAATAGTTCAAAGGCTTTGGAATTACTAAATTCTAAAAAAACGAAGATAGTGAGTTTTAAACTTCCTATTGAAGAAAGTAATAGGACAATAATTTTAGTTCAAAAAAATGGAAAAACTAGTTTAAAATATCCAAGAAAATTTTCGGAAATTAAAAAAAGTCCACTTTAAGAGTAGTTTTCTACTCTTTTATTTTTCTTAATAAATAGGTAATTTTATTACTTATTAATAACTTTTTTTAAATTGTAAAAATGTTATAAAATTAAATTAACGTATTGAAATATTTTGACAAAAATAGTATTATATTGTTATAAGAATAGAAAGAGGGGTGGATTATGCGCGAAAATACAGAACTTAGAGTTTTAAATATTAGTGATATTTTACCAAATAGGTTTCAACCAAGACTTAAATTCGATCAGGCAGCTTTAGAAGAACTGGCTGAGTCTATTGCCAAATTTGGTGTGATTGAGCCGATTGTTGTTAGACCTGTCGGTAATAAATTTGAAATTATCGCTGGCGAACGAAGATATAAGGCGAGTAAACTTGCAAGTAAATCCACTATTCCAGCTATTATTGTAAATTTGTCTGACAAAGATAGTGAGGAACTTGCTCTTTTGGAAAATGTTCAAAGGCAAGCTTTAAACCCTATTGAAGAGGCAGTATCATATAAGCGTATTTTAGATGCAGGATATATAACTTGTGAAGCACTTGCTAAAAAAATCGGTAAATCACAAGCTGTTATATTAAATAAAATAAAGCTTTTAAGTTTAGCTGATGAAGTTCAAAGTTCTTTATTAAATAATAAGATTTCTGAAAGGCATGCTAGAAGTTTACTTAAATTATCTAATTTGTCTGATCAAGTAGATATGCTTAACCGAATTGTTAATGAAAGACTTACTGTGAAGCAAACTGATAGGGAAATTAGAAAAATGTTAGATAATGTTAATTCTAGTAAGGCTGTTGATTTTTCTTTTAAAACAGAAAATTTATTTAATGCTGAAAGGGGCGAAAAAAATATGAATATAGAAAATATTAATAACGGGATTACAAATACTACTCCTCCTTTAGATATAAATTCTGCTGCAAATCATGTGGAGTCAGGGCAACAGGCTTTCGTACAGCCAGCTGTTTCTCCAGATGTTAATCATGCGGTAGAAGAGCCTATTATTGAGCAATTGCAAGTGCCTAAAGTTGAACCTGTAGTTTCACCAGTGCCTACAAATAATCCACAATCTGTAAATGATGATTTAACAAATAATTTACCTTTTAATCTTAACCAAGATGCTGCGCGTGGTCAATCTGATTTAAGTGTTCCAGTTGAGCCAATTAGAGAGCCTGTACAAAATAATTCACAAAGCGAAATTTCTAATATTGTGGCAGATGCATTTAAAAATGCTGGTTCACAAGTTAAGGAACAGGCTACTTTAAAATCAGAATCTAATAAATTTATAACAAATATTCCAGATATTAATATTTTTCAGAATAATTCTGTTTCAGGTACGGATATTAACTTAAATAATGAACCGGCAACTTCAAATATACCATCTACTACAGTTTCAGATGGTGCTTCGACAATAGCTAGTACTATCAATCAAAACGTAAAACCATTGAGTGGTAATGTTCCTGATTTCGCACAAGTAGTTAAAATGCTTAGAGATTATGCTGATCAGATTGAAAAAACCGGACGTTATATCAATGTTGAGGAAGTTGATTTAGGAAATCAATATAAAGTAATATTTACTTTAGATAAGTAATTGTTACTTTTTTTTTGACTTGTTTATGAAATATTATTATTTTATTATATTGACTGAATTTAGTTAGACTACCGACTTTAAAGGGGAAATTTATAATTTTATGGGTGTAATTTTGATGGTAAGAGTGTTATTATAGCAAAATTTGTTTTTATTGTTTTTCGATAAAAAAATATTGACAAATAATAAAATTTGTATTATATTATTTGCGGAGGCATGTTATGAAAATAAGTGGAAAATATGGACTAGGAAGCTATTTAAAAATATTTTTAAAGTTAATTATGATTATGTTAATAGTTATTTTGCTGTTTTTCTTTAAAATTTTAAATATTTTTAATGTTGATTTTGATAATTTAATGTTTATAATTTATCCTTGTGGAGTATTTTTTTTAGTATTTGTCTATCAGTTTATTGGTCTTTTTGATTCTTTAAGTAATAGTGATCCATTTTGCCGTGTTAATGTCCGAAAAATGAAGACTGGAATGGTTATGGCTCTTATGATTTCTTTGATTATATTTATAAGCTTTATTTGTGTTATTAATCTTGAATATACTGTTTTATTGAAGGCGTTTCTTCTTTTTATAAGTGCTTTGTTTTTAGGTGCTGGTATTGCTTTATATATATTATCTGAGCTTTTTAAAACAGCTATTAATTACAAGGAAGAAAATGATCTTATGATTTAGGGGTGGAAAGATGGCGATAATTGTTAATTTAGATGTTGTTATGGCAAAAAGAAAAATCTCTTCAAGTGAGCTTGCTGAAAAGGTTGGAATTACTTCTGCAAATTTATCAATTTTAAAAACAAATAAGGCTAAAGCAATTAGATTTTCAACTTTGAATAAAATTTGTGAGGTTTTAGATTGTCGGCCAGCAGATATATTAGACTATAAAAAGGAGGATGAAAAATGAATAGTTTATTAATTTTACTTTTAGCTGTTTGGAATATGTTTTTATTTTATAATGATCATTATGGATTATCAGTAATTTTATTTATGCTTCCCCTACTCTATTTTATATATTATTATTTAAAAAATAATGATTTAGTAAAAAATAAAAAGGGGTTATTACTTATAATTCCAATCTCGTTACTTTCTTTAACTTATTTGATTTTCGATAATGAATTTTTCCATTATTTAAATAAGTTTGTTATTCCTATTTTAATTTTACTTATGTTTGTTTTAACGGTTAAGCCTACTTTTGATTTGAAAACAATTGTTACAAATATTTTTAATTTATTGATTGAACCTTTTAGAAAGTTTTCTTTGGTTATTAAAAAATTACGAGAAGATGTGTCTTTAAAGTTAAATATTTCTGAAAATGTTTTAAAAAATATTGGTTCTGTTTTGCTTATTATTCCTATTATAGTAGTTATATTGTTATTACTTACATCTGCAGATATGGAATTCAGTAATTTAGTTGGTAATATTTTGGAAGTTCCAAGGAAGTTTTTTGAGGGCTTTGAGGCTGAACAATTTATATGGAAGTTTTTTGTTTCTTTAATATTTTTCTTATATTTTGGTGGTACGCTTTACTATTTATCTAGCAATTTTGTTACTCAAAATGTTTATGTTGCAGGAAACAATAAAAAAAGTAATAGAACAATTATTATACTTATGGTAGTTTTAAATGTTATATATTTTGTTTTCGATATTATTCAAATTAAATCTTTAATGCTACATTATGTGAGTAAAGGGATAAACTATGCTGAATATGCACGTGAAGGTTTTTTCCAATTAATGTTTGTTTCATTAATTAATATAATTATTATTTTGAAGGCAAATAAATATACTGATAAGATGAAACTTATAAATTCTTTATCTATTACGATGGTTATATTTACTTTTGTAATAATTGTTTCATCTATTTTAAGAATGAATTTATATGAGTCTATGTATGGTTATACGGTACTTAGATTACTTGTTTATGTTACTTTATTTACGGAAATTATTTTAATAATCCCACTTACTTTTTATATTTTAAATAGTGAGTTTAATATTACTAAATATTCAATGATTATATTAATAACAGTTTATACTTTTATTAACTTTATTAATATGGATAGTATTATTGCGAAAAGAAATATTCAAAGATATTATGATAAAAATGATATAGATATTGTTTACCTTAAAAATTATCATACTGATAATGTTAGTGATTTGATTAATCTTTATGAAACGACTAATGATGAAAATTTGAAAATGTCATTGCGTAATTATTTAATTAAATTTGTAGATACTTCTTATGATTTTCAAGGTTTTAATTTTTCTAAATGTAATGCAAAAAAAGAAATATCAAGGTTAAAATAATTGATATTTCTTTTTTATTGTGCTATTATATAGCCAAGTTAGGTTGTTAGGGGGAGAAACTAAATGGAGTATAGCATTAATATGAACGTCGTAGAAAAACTAATTGAAATGGAAACAGCAATTTTGGAAAATTTTCAGGAAATGCTAATAATAAATGAATTAGATGCTGTTGTGTATAATAGTGAAACTAAGAACAAGCGATTACAAAAATTAAGTATTTTAGTAAAAAAAGAAAATATGTTGTTGGAACAGTTGCCTCAAAATAGTGAAGTTATTAGATATATTTATGATTTGGTTTTTCAAAATAGACATAATTTTTTTGATGATGAAGTTGTTGCTGTGCCTGTCTTAAATCGATTTGGTAATACTATGCTTGATTTAGTTAATTTACTTGCTGATAAGGAAGAGGAAGAAATATTTGAAGATGAAAATATTGAATTAGATGATATTGATAAGTCAAGCTTTAGAATTATGATTCGCGATAATTTAAATGCTAAAAATATTTGGTATTTAGAGGAATTAAAGAAGCATTATGACGAATCTTTTGCTCTTACTTTTACAAACACTCAGTATTCTATAGCTTATGCATATAAAAACATTGGTGATGGTTTGTTAAATGAGTCATTTGATATTAATAAGATATGTTATAAATCTGATGAGCAAATGGCCGAAGAGTTAGATTTATCTATGGATGATTATTATGCAATAAAAAATGATGAATTATATAATGTTGCTAGTGAATTGTTTTTTGTAATGCTTGGCAATTTATTAGAAGAAAATGATCCGGAAATAAATGCGATGATTGTTAAAGATTCTTTAAGACTTAGATTTTTCTTACATGAAATGGATACACCTATATTATATATGTTTAATAAGTTGGTTTCTGACAGTATCAACGATATTGAGGATAATGATGGTCTTGTAGAAGGTCTTTGTAAGATAGTTGAATCAGAACTTGGTAAGAGACAAGATTTACCTGAAGAGGAGATTGAGGAAAAACCACTTCGTCCTTCTGTTGATGAAAAAACTGTTAATAATTTAATAAATTTATTAAAGATAGAAGAAAAAATATTCATGGTTTTTGATGAAATAGATTTTGAAAAAGTTGATAATCATGAACAAATAGAGCAACTTTCTAAATTAGTTGGTATTGAAAAGGAACATATTAGTAATTTAAATATAACTTATAAAACGGTAAGTGTTATCGAAGAAATGCTTATTGATGACATGGATTTATTTTTTGAATATTATGAAAATGAAGAAATTAATGAAAGAAAGAAAGCTTTAATTTATGATAGACTTCATAATGTTATACCTTTTTTTCAAAGGCTTAGCTTATCGCCTATTCAAAGTGAAAAAAGTCATTTTTATATAAGTCAAAATCATATAGTTTCAACTTTGAAGTTATATGAAAATGTAATTGATGCTACAGATGATTTAGATAAAAAGCAGAGCTTGAAGAGTTTTTATAAAGATTTATTTTTTATAAATGGTGCGCTAATGGATGATTTTATATTTATTTATGGTAATTATAAAATGATTGACAGATTTAGTGATGCTATTTCATCGCAAATAGTTGGAATTAGTGATGTTGAGTATGCTTTTGATAAGGATGAGCAATTATATGAGCGTGCTAAAAACATTATCGAGGAAATGCTTAGTTTTGAAGATGGTTGGGAAGAAGATTTGTCTATTTTGGCATTGTTTCAGTTTAAATTATCTGAATTAAGTGATATAATGATGAATGTAAGTGATGAACACATTTATGCTTTGCCTGAGGTAATTAAAGAAAATAGTGCTTATAAAAGTCCGAAGGCTAAAAGAATTATACGAAGAATAATTAAAAAATAAGAGAAATATAGTGGGGAATTTAATTTTGTATAGTTTTTATAACTATAGATTTACTAATTATATGAGAAAGGAGTTTTAAAATGAAAAAGAATGTTAGTAAAGACAAGGTAAAAAAGGGATTAGGAGAATTTAAGGAATTTATTTCTAAAGGTAATGTTGTTGACATGGCTGTCGGTGTTATTATCGGTAGTGCTTTTGGAAAAATTGTAACTAGTTTAGTTGAAAAAATTCTAATGCCAATTATTGGTGTTATTATCGGTGGTCTTGATTTTAGTGATTTAAGCATTGTTGTTGGAACAGCAAAAATTGGATATGGTTCTTTCATTCAAGCTGTTGTTGACTTCTTAATTGTTGCTTTCTGTTTATTCTTAATTATTAAAGCAATGAATAAGTTCCAAGATGCGGTTAAGAAAGACTCAATTGAGGAAGCTATTGAAACTGAACAGTCTAATGATGAAAAAGAATTAGAATTACTTGCTGAAATTAGAGATTTATTAAAAAAATAAGTCTTTAATTGGTTTATAAAAGGGTATAGAATTTTGTTTATTCTATACCCATTTCTTTTTGATTTAATTTATATTTTTCAATATCTTTATCTGTCATTCCAAGATGCAGATTATATTCTTTTAGACTGTTTTCTAGTCTCTTTAATATTTTATCATTACTGCCTTTTAAATTTAAAAGGTCTTTTTAGTATATTTTATTAAATCTTTTATAGTTTCAATGTCATTTTTGGTTAAAATATAATTTTTTATATTCCATTTTGTAAACTCCTTATATTACTGTTGGAGCAAGAAAATCAAATGCTTTTATATTTCTTAAAATCATAAATATTATTGCAATTACAAGTAATATGTTCCATATTATTTTTGGCAGTTTAAATTCTTTGTTTTGTAACCAGTTAATGTAATAGGTTACTCCATATATTATAAAAAATGGTGTTAATATAAACAATAATGGGTTATATCTAAATGCTTGATAAAAATTTAATTTTAAAATTGAAATAATCATCCTTGTAATTCCACATCCTGGGCACCATAAACCAGTTATTTTATGAAATATGCATGGAATAAAAAAAGAAAATTTATGATTTAAATAAAGAAATATAACTAATAAAATAAGTAGTATTGATATTAGCTTAATGCTTGAGTTAATTTTTTCTTCATTAAATTTAATTTTCATTTTTTACCTCTTTTATATTTAGTTTGCTGTATTAGCCATTTCATTTATGTCGTTTTGAGCTAGGCAGTAGTTAACAAGACCTAAACCAAAAATTTGTAAGATTACGAATAGTGTTGAATTATCAGAAGCAGGTAAGTTACGGCTAGTTTGAGCTTTATAAATATCTTTACCTAACTTGTAAGCCCAAAAGAAACTATAAATTCCGCAAGTGATTAGTGTGAATAAGAATGCTTTGGCTCCACTAAATTCATGGTCTTCACTTAGGTATGCTACATCATCTGTTAGATTAATAAACCAAACGATGCCATATATACCGCAAGTGATAATACTTAATAATACGCAAGTTACTATTTCTCTTTTTTGTATCATATTACTCCTCCTTTTGGTTTTAGTATATCATATATTTGTTAGAAATGAAATATAAAAAAGTAAGATTTATTATCTTACTTTGAGGTTGATCCAAATCCACCTTTTCTAATACCTTCTGCTCTGTCTATATCAGCTGTTAAATAGTTCATGAATACTAGTTGTCCAATGACGTCCCCTTTTTTAATTATTACATTTTCGTCTGACATATTGAAATAAGCAAACATAATATGTCCATCATTATCTTCGTTTCCGTAGTAGTCAGCATCGACAATACCGATTCCGTTAGCTAGAACAAGATGTTTTTTACCTGGATTGCTACTACGGTTGGCAACCATAATCCATTCATTGTCCTTACAGTAAGCTTTGATGCCTGTTTTTACTAGTGTTGGTTTGCATCCGCTTTTAAACGGTGGAATGACTGTATCTTCTGCAGCTTCGGTATCGTATCCAGCTGAGCCGGCGGTTTTTCTTATAGGAAGATTTATATTTTTATCTTCCCACCCTTTTACTATTTCAAATCCTCTATTTTTCATATTAGTTTAACTCCTCTTTATAAAATAGGACTATATCCCCTTTTTTTAAGGATTTTTGGACGTCTATTACTCTTTGATTTGTTGAACCACAGTATTTTAGTTTTGGATTTCTTAGTTTTATTTTAAATTGTCCATCGACTAAGACATCAGCGTATTTTAATATTTCTTTTTCTTTTATGTTTTCAAATAAGAAACCTGTCCATATCCATAAGTTTTTTTCAGGTAATTTTTCTTTAAAAGTTTTTGCTAGCTTTGTTGTCCCTTCGATATTTTTTGGATGAAGTGGGTCTCCGCCAAGAATTGATAATCCTTTGATGGTTGGGTTTTTACATAATTCTATAACCTCTTCTATTGTTTCATCGGTAAATTCTTTTCCATAATTGAAGTCCCATGTTTCTTCACTAAAACATCCTTCGCAGTGAAAACTGCATCCTTGCATGAAAATGGAAACCCTGATACCAGGGCCATTAGCTATATCCATTTTTCTTATTTTATTGTATTTCATTAAACTTCCTTGTTATCTATATGAAGGACACGTTCTTTTATTTCTTGAGTTCTACCTTTGTTCCAAAAATTACTTCCAATATATCCGCAAGTACGCCTTGCAACATTTAGAGTATCATGATCTCTATTTCCACAGTTTGGACAGTACCATTCTAGGTTTTCATCGATTAATATTTCGCCATCATAACCACATTTTTGACAGTAATCTGACTTAGTATTTAATTCAGCGTACATTATGTTATCATAGATGAATTTTATTACTTCCATAACGGCATCTAGATTGTTTGTTAAGTTAGGGGTTTCAATATAAGATATAGCTCCTCCAGGACTTAGACGTTGGAATTCGCTTTCTAAACTTAATTTAGTAAAGGCATCAATTTCTTCAAATACAGGAACGTGATAAGAATTTGTAATATAATCTCTATCTGTAATTCCTTTAACTTTACCAAATCTTTCTCTTAAACATTTAGCAAATTTATATGTAGTCGATTCAATTGGTGTTCCATAAACACTATAATCGATGTCTTCAGCAGCTTTCCATTCAGCACATTTATCATTTAATTTTTGTAGTACTTTTAATCCAAATTCTTTGCCTTTTCCGTTATCAGTATGAGAATGTCCAGTCATGTATTTTACACATTCATATAGGCCAGCATATCCTAAGCTAATGGTTGAATATCCATGGTGAAGTAAATCATGAATGCTTTCTCCCTTCTCTAGTCTAGCTAAGGCTCCGTGTTGCCAAAGTATTGGTGCAGCATCTGATGTTATTTTAGAAAGTCTTTTGTGTCTTGCTTGTAAAGCTCTATGACATAGTTCTAGTCTATCTTCTAAGATACTCCAGAAGGCGTCCATGTCTTTATCTGATGATAAGGCAACGTCTGGTAAGTTTATGGTAACGACACCTTGATTAAATCTACCATAGTATTTTCCTTTACCTTCGACATAGTTTAGAGCTTTGGCAACGTTTCCTCTACTAATTGATCTATCAGGTGTTAAGAATGAACGGCAGCCCATGCAAGGATAGCAATCCCCTTCTCCATATTCGTTTTTCTTTAGTTCAAGCATTACTTTTTCAGAAATGTAATCTGGAACCATTCTTTTTGCAGTACATTTAGCGGCAAGTTCTGTTAAATAATAGTATTTGCTGCCTTCTTTGATATTATCTTCTTCTAAGACATATAGAAGTTTAGGAAATGCTGGTGTGATATAAACACCTTTTTCATTTTTCATTCCTAAAATTCTTTGATTTAATACTTCTTCGATAATCATTGCAAGTTCTTCTTTATACTCTTTAGTTTCTCCCAAGTATAAGTTAACGCTTAAGAAAGGTGCTTGTCCATTAGTTGTAGTCATTGAATTTATTTGATATTGGAAAGTTTGAAC